>Ga0209181_10000197_pt1 | contig 109889 bp, 117 predicted proteins | sample MAT05_FD_187208 | JGI IMG/M metagenome (GOLD analysis project Ga0209181, IMG submission 187208) | Freshwater microbial communities from Lake Fryxell liftoff mats and glacier meltwater in Antarctica - MAT-05 (SPAdes) (version 2) | ecosystem: Environmental > Aquatic > Freshwater > Ice > Liftoff...
AACATATTCGAAATCAGAAGGGTGTTGTCTTTGAAAACGATTTCTCCACAAATTTTCATTGTTGGTATATTTTTTCGTTGCTGCATTAATATTGAGAGCGTTTAGAAGATCTCTATCATCATTAAGTCGTGATAAAAAGAGAATATCGAGGTCTTTAATTCCAGTTGGAAAAGCTCTTTGCATTTTAATAAGTTTTAAATCAAGAGATTTTAATTAAATTTTCACTTTAGATAAACTAGTGGTTTACTTGGTGACTTTACGCTTACGAAGTCTATTAACAATTCGTTCATTTCTACCATCATGATTTGCTCCCTGATGCAAAGCTCCTGTATTACAAGAAGCCATTTCTGGTAAAGGTATGGAGCGATAACTTGCTCCTATCATAATAATTTTAACTTTATTTTTATGTAAATGAAAGCTGAGGTAATTATCATCAACAAAGAAACATTCTTTCGGATACTTTTTATAGTTATACAAGTCTTTAGTAAACATGTCTTTAGTCACCATATACCCCGCATGACCTCTTAAAATATCTGTGCGAGTATTTGCTTGCATGTAATTATTAAATCTTGTTAATAAACCATTGTCGGTGTTGCCACATGGTAAAATCTCATCTCCATAAATTGTCACTGCTGCTTTACCGTCATACTTATCAAAAGTTTGTACTAAATCTACAATAGTATGGTAACCATAAATTACATCATCATCTACTACGATGATTCTCTTCCCATCTGTATTTGGATCTAAGAGCGTCGGTAGAATTTTGGTAGCGGGGCCCCAATCTTTCCCCACTCGACATACTTTAACATATTTCAGATCACTCAGCCAAGAAGGAACCACATATTCTTCTCCCTTACAGGAAGTATAAGGTACATTAATTCTTATCTCTTCTACAGCTAAACTCTGGTCTAATAAACTGATTAGTGTCGGGCGCATTTTAAATATTCTTGCAGGTGTAGTAGTTAAACTTATGATACAGTTCCTTGCTTTTTTCTTACATCCATACTCTTTTTCTTTCTCTCGAATATTTTGATGTTCTATAGAAACATATCTAGGAGCATCAAAGTATTGAGCTGCTAAAATGAGAAAAATGACAAAAAGAATGATCAGAACCACCCAGATCATTTTATAAAGATATTTTTCTGATATCAGAAAAATATTGACTTATTTCAGCTTTTGAATTTGATAGTAGGCGTACAAAATAAACAAGACAAGCAGAATTATGAAAATGATAAGTGACCACATGAGCCAGTTCCAACCTCCATCGTTATTTTTGTAATTCCTGTGATTCTTGTTCTTGTTGTTTTCACTACGATTATCAGACTCAAAGGAATCTGATGAAGGAGCTTCAGAAGAAACATATTTTCTTTCCTTGATATCATCGATAGAAATAGGCTCTCCGTAATCAGAATAAGACATATCTTCGGAATAAGATACAACTTTCAATTTCTTGCATCCCATACTTTTTAAATAGACCTTTTCAGAAGTATCAAGACCATCAAACTCTGTGGACTCGACGAAAAGATAGGCAGGGTTCATATCTTCCTCTTTCTCGGCAGCCTTGAGAATGGTAAACGAATAGCTATTTTCTTTGCCTTCTTTTCTTTCAGCCAAGATGACAGCCTTGTCGCAAGAATTCCAGCCTTCTTCATTTTTAGGCACAGGCATGCTTCCAGCACAAGACAGAGAACATCCATTTTTATTATTCAGACAGCCTGCAAAATAAGCACCTACGGTATTATGTTTGAGAACTCCAACATTTTTAAATGTTCTCTTAACAATATCATACAGACGTGCATAATGTTCCGTACCATATAAAAGGTGGACATATTTAACAGCCAAATCGAAACTATCCTTGTCTTCTTTACTCAACTTGCTAATCTTGATGTCTTTTTTCTCTCTAAATTTCTTACATGTTTCTTCGAATTTCTGCAAATCTACCTGTAAGATATTTTTGTGACCTTTTTCAAAAACCTGGTCAGATACGTCAATACTGGCACTGCCCTCAGTATTTTGACTAAAATTATACGGATTGAACCCTCGCATAGTATTTTTACTTGAAATATTTTTAAAAAGATGGTAAAAATGTAAGGAGAAATAGAATTAATAAGACGTTAAAAGATATTTCTACCATAGAGACCCAAAAATGATTTTTTAATTAGAATTTCAAGTAAGTTAACTACTATTACAGTATACAAAATGGCACGTGTTAAACAAACCGCTCGCAAGATCACCGTCAAGGCAGCTGAAAAGTCGCCCGCCAAGGAAATTGAAAAAGAGAAGACTCCTGAACCCGAGCCGGAAGTCGAAGAGCAGGTTGAGCCCGAAGAGCCCGAAGCTGAGATGGAAGAGGTTGAAGAGAAGGTTGAACAAGAAACTCCGAAGACAGTCCAAAACGACACCGGGAGCATTTTTGTGTATGTCGAAGGAACTCCCCGTTTCAAGATTTCTTTTGACAATGGAGACACTATTGCCACGATCAAGGCTGTTTTGCCCAAACTTCTCAAGAAGATGAATGTTGAGATCACTCCGTCTTTGAGTCGTTTCTTTCTGATTGCTGGAGACGCTTCGAGCGAGGTTGACATCAATGGAGAAGAGAACGACGAGCTTGAGATTGCTGCCGAGACCGAGAAGAGCGAGCTTTATTTGAGACGCTATCTTTTCACGACGCGCAAGTTGAATCGTCTCTACCCTTCTTGGCAAGAGGAGATGGAGAGTATCACTATCGCCTTGAAGAACAAGCTTGTTCAGTTCGATATTCCCGATGCTGATCTTTCCAAGCCTTTTAGCTGGGAGAACGAGCAAGTCAAGTCTCAAATCGGACGCAAGCGCAAGTTTGCCGATGATTTCTTCCTGGCATGGTTTGAACCTGAGCTGGTTGAGTTTATGAAGACGAATGAGCGCCCCATTTACCAGTTGAGCAGCACGGCAGAACTGACTCCCATTACTGGTGAAAAGACAGAGAAGGCAAAGCGAGGCAGAAAGCCCAAGGCCAAGGTTGAAGAGGAAGAAGTTGAGGAAGAGGACGAGCAAAAGACCGAGGAAGTAGATGAGAGCAAAGGAAAGGAAGAAGCTGATGAGGAAGAGGAAGAGGAAGAGGAAGACGAGGAGCATGAGGAAGAGGCTGAACAGGAAGACGAGGAGTAATGAAACAAGGAAAGATAAAACAAATGTAATTAAAAGGTCTTTTAACCTTTTAATTTGTAAATCGAAAGGTTATCCAGATAGCCTAAAAGTGAAAAAAAAAAGAAAGTTTCTAAGATAATAATGTTTCAAATGGAACATAACTTTCCAACGAGAAACAAAGATCTGAATATCCTCATTTTGACACTGTTAGAAGATCCTAGAAATGCATTAATAGTTAACAAAATGACGAAAAGATACTCTGACAACGAGAATTTATGGAGAAATCGTTTTATGTGTCTTTATCCTGAGAATTTTGAAACTGTGAAATTTTTGAAACAAAGGTCGTGGAAAGTCTTTTCTCTGTTACTAATGAAATATCTTGATAAATCAAATAGGGATTATAATATAGCTATGAAGTTAGCAGCACAAGAAGGTTATAGAGATTTAGTAGATTTCTTCATCTCCAAAGGTGCCAATGCTTGGGATTATGCTATGGGTGGAGCGTCAAAAGGAGGTCACCGAGATTTAGTAGATTTCTTCATTTCAAAAGGCGCAGATAATTGGAATAATGGTATGCATGGTGCATCAAGAGGAGGTCATCAAGATTTAGTAGACTTCTTCATCTCCAAAGGTGCCGACTATTGGAATTATAGTATGCACTACGCAGCAAGAGGAGACCATAGAGATTTAGTAGTTTTTTTCATCTCAAAAGGTGCCTGTTTTTGGAATTATGCTATGGAAGGCGCAGCTAAAGGAGGTCATCGATATTTAGTAGATTTCTTCATCTCTAAAGGTGCCGGCTATTGGAATAGGGCTATGCATTTTGCGAAACAAGGAGGCCATCAAGATTTAGTAGATTTCTTTAAAAGTAAACACTAATAGTTTTTCAAGGAAAGACCTTAATACTTTTCACCATTTAGATAGTAATACAGAAGAAAACACAATATGATAGCAACTAACGTAACCACAAAAGCATATGTGAACATAGAATGTATCATTTGTTCTTTGGAAGACCAAGTATCAAAACAGGCTTTTGATACTTGATTCCATGCAAATGCCACGATAAAGGCAGCGGCAGTTATGACTATTGTTAAAATTGTAGAGTTAAAAACATAATAAGGGTCTCCTCGATGCGGATCACAAACATGACAGGACATTCTATTTTAATAAAAATATATTTTTATTAAAGAAAGATGAAGGGTAAAGTTCCCGAAGCAAATGCTAATTTCCAAAAAGTTCAAGGGAATGGACCTACTACAGTGAGTGTTACGAATAAAGACACTTATATGTCAATTGCACACATGGCGGAAGATCGAGAAGTACTTCTTATGCTTAGTACGAATAGATATTTTAACGATCCTCGTTTTTTCAAAGAAATTTTAGAGAGACGCTATCCTCTTCTTATTCCTTTTCGTAAAGAGGGAGAAGACTGGAAATCTCTCTATGTACGCATGATTAAATACATTGCTCTTTTGAAAGAAGAATATGGTGTTGATTATATTCCCTCTAAAACTTTTAATCCGAAGAGAATTTACTACAATTTGAAGAATTGGAATGAGACGTTTTTCGATGACAACTTCGAAGCTCATATTAGAGATGTTTCAGCTTATTTCGTCGGCGAGTCCGGAAATGTTAAATCGATAGATAACTATCTTAAGGATTATGAAAATGACAGCGGAGTCTGTTCCAATCTGCTGCAAGGAATCATAGCTTATGGTAACGAAACTCTATTAAATAAATATCTAAAAGTTATTTGTGTCGAAGATCGACAAGGTTTTGAAGATGGAGAATATATTGATTTTTTAATAGCTACCGGTATTCCTTCTTTTGTTGAACTTGCTATTGATCAAATAAAGTCTAACGATTTCTGGGATGAAAACACTCCAATGGTAATCAGATTAAACTTACTCGATTCTGGTAACTTGGAACTTGTTAAAAATTTCCAACAAGTTAAGCAAAGAGTTTACATCGACGAATTTGGTCCGGGGAGTCTTGTCGAAATTTCTTGTTTTAGTTTAAATGATGTAATGAATTCTGGAAGTTTCGAAGTATTTCAGTACACTCTCGATAATCTCTGTTCAGAGTCTTTTAAATATGTAACAAATAATTGGGATTATAAATTCATTGCAGAAGAAAGACTTGAATGGGTTAAATACTTCATCGAGACATATCAGAAAGCTCCTGAATATAACCCAGACAAATTTCCTATTCTTATTGATAATATGATGAAAACAGCACAAATTTATCATGCTGATGACATTATTCGATATCTAAACAGGTTTTAACTTCTCTTTAAAAGACTTTACAATACTAACAATGGAGGGTCTTATTAAAGAATGGAAATTTATAGCCGGAATACCTCCAAATAGTAAACCTTGTTATATTGATAAGTGTTATTTTTCTACTTCGGACTGGTTTTTAACTCTCAGGAGAAGATGGAAAAATGAGAAAGGCGAAAAGGGAGTAACATATGTCGAAAATTTAATTGAATTAACAAAGTTAATTGAAATAGGTTTGAAAGAAATTGAAGAAGCCCTTGTTGGACTAGAAAATCTTGTAAATACTTATAAAAATGATGGACAGTGTGAAGTTGCAGAAGGTTACGAAAAATGTATAGAAGAAATTAAAAAACTTATCGATCAAAGACAGAGACAGCCAAAACCCAAAATGAAACCGGGTTTCTTCCAAAATCAACCTACTTATCTGGTGTAAGAGTCTTTTTATCGGGTGTAAGCATAATTAAAGTAGATGTTTGATTTAGTTTTTGTCTTTGGATCTGTTAATGAAACTTTCTTCGACATCAACAAAGCGAAAAGGGCATCGTTTTCATACCTATCAAAAGTAATAAAGACGATGCGATTTGACTTCCCTTTCTCTCCTTTATTTTCTAGTCCCTTTTCTCCTTTTTGCTGTTTCCTTTCAATAAACTTGATATAAGGATTACCCTCAAATAATTTTTTTAACATTGTTACTGTTACAAAATTTGGAATATCTCTTGCACACAAACGATTGCGCATGTATTTCGGTTCAGGTTCATAGACAAAAGCTCTTTGAACTTCTAGGATTACTTCTTCTCCCAAAGCATTTGTATAAGTCAGGGGAGTAAAAGAGTCGTTCTTTTCATTCTCTTCATTCTTCTCCATTGTTGATGACCAAGACGAATTAACTTCGCCGATCTCCTTAAAATTACATTGCAGCGGACAAATTCCCAGCAGCAACCAGTATAATTTTGTTGAAGCTACCCAGATGTATCCATAACCAAAATATTTATCAGCATTTTGAAAGAGATTAATCTTGTAATCAGTTTCAGCAATTTTCGATTCGTTGATCACCTTTTGAAGAGCTTGTTCAACTTCTCTTTCCTTGGCAGAGCCATTTGATATGTATAAATGGTGTTCGTCATAAAATTTGTCGTCTTCCATTTCAAAATGTTTATTCCTCTTTAAACTTTATTTTGAAAAATAAAGTTTTAATTGTGATTTTCTGCAAATGGAATATTTTCATAATATCCTAAACCTTCTTTTCTTCTCGTATAGATTCGGATTCCATCGGAAACTTTTTTGAATCTAAAAGTAGGAAAATATCGAAATATATCAAGTCCTACAGATTCAAGAGATCTAACTCCTTTGTTATCCAAAAGTATTATTTCGCTTTGTTGAAATTGCTGAATAATATGCTTCTTCTGTTACCGAATCGGGAAGCATGGCAGCCAATCTAGACCTCAGTAAATCTTTCCTTACTAAAGTTGCATAAGGTCTCATTTTTCAAAAGTTTCTTTTTAATACGATTCGAAATTTTCAAGTTTTAAACTACCTATCACAAAAGCATTTTCCGTCTTAGTAGACATTTTATTGAAGTCGTAATTCGTGATGTTTCAGATAACCTCTCCCAAACTATTTTTCAATTTTTATCATTTTGAAACTTTTCTTTTCAAACTCAAAGTTTCAAACGATTTTTCAAACTTTTTCAGGAAAAGTTCAAACTTTTTGAAATTTAAGCTACCTATCACAAAAGCACTTTTTGCCTTAAGAGACATTTTTTGAGAGGGTTTATGCTATCATGAATAGCATAAAAAATATTGTCTCAAAATTTGATCTTTTTTATCTTTTTCAACTTTTTGGGTTTCGGATTTCCCCAAAAACATCTATTTTTGGAAAGAGACTTAAAGAAAAGTTTCTTTTACCTTTATTTTTAACTTCTTTCAAACCTCATTACCAGTTGGTGAACCTTTTTGATACCATAAGGCAAAAAGGAGTCCTAAAATTACTAAAAAGAAAATTAGAGCATAAGGACTTCTTGTTTTTTCTTGCTTCTGTCTGGGAATGGGTGTAATTATTTTCTTCGGAATTTCGTTAAGCGAAATCATATTATGTAAAGTTTCATGAACATTATTAGAAGTCTTCAAGATGGTAATCGTGTTTAATTTCGCATTTTTCAGCTTTTCGATATCTTCTTCTAGCATTCCAGACCATTTTTCATCTACATAGATGTAACCCATATTATTGAAAGAATGTCCAATTGAAATCAACTTATCTTGGTAACATGTCCACAACTGATATTGGCAGTTACTTTTCTCGTCATAATTTAGAGATTTGGGATTACACAGAATGGAACAAGATTTACTAACAGGACCATAGTAGTTTTGAGAACAACCCCAAAGATAAGAACCGACAGTATTGTATTCGATGTGAGTTGGCCGATATAAAGTTTCCAAATCAATTTTATCTTTATTTGCTTCTATGACTTCTAGATGTGGAAATACTTCTTCATTATCAAGACTTTTTTCATAGTTGTTTTCAAGGTAGAGAAGGGATTTCGAGAGATTATCTTCTTTATTCAGTAAAGACATTTTTCTATTAAAATTGAATCTTTTAATCTGATGTAAAATTTAAAATGGAAACTATTAATGAAGCTCTGTCTCAAAGCGACTTAAACGATATCTTAGAGCAAGTTGCCCGCAATCCGGAAAGCTCTGATAACCTCGAAGTTGAAAAAAGAGATTTAGTAAATGAAGATATTTTGATCATTGAAAACGAGGATAAGGATGAAGTTGTGAAAACCGTGGATAAGGATGAAGTTGTGAAAACCGTGCAATCATTCCCTAGCAATGACGAAGAAACAGATAGCGGAGAAAGCCAAGATACAGAGGAAGAGGAAAGCGAAGAGTATGTAGATATCAAAGATCTTGGAAACATTGAAAAAGTAGCTATTCCAGAAACGCCAAAAATTTCCGAAAGCGAAGTAGAGCTGCCAGAGAAAATCGAAGAAGATACAGTTTGTACTATCTTAATCTACATTTGGATTGGTTTATTTTTACTCTGCGTCTTTGGTTACATTATTTTCTTTCATCCTACTTATACCAGTAAATGTTGTTTTTCTTTTCACAACTTGTCTTTCTGCAAGTTTTCTAATCATTGTGAACAATATTTGAGAGCACTCAACTACCATCTTTCGGAAACAATTTTAAGATTATGCTGTTATTCCGTGACTCCTTATAACACATCCAACTCTACAGTTCTCTGTCTGCATTCTTGTCTAGAAGAAGGACAAGTGAATCTCTATTGAAAACTGAAATAAAAAAGATATTTTTATTTCATAAATGGAGTACGAAAACCCTCTTTCAACTTATATCGAACGTGGAGGTTCGAAGAAAGATTTAAAACACAATCTTTCAAACTTTGTCATTGGGAAGGATAATAATGATTTTCTCAAGAGTGTCGGTATTTTAGAAAAGGTGGAAAAGAAGGTTCAAAAGAAGAGAGGTAAGAAATAAACTTTTCTGATAAAAATCAGAAAAGAAAATCATTGGTATTGTGGAGGTAGAAAATATTGGATAGGTACTGGTGGATTGACAAATTCGACAAGTTCTTCCTGTCTTTTGCAACATCTTTGAAAAATAATACTAATAACACAACCGCCTAAAATGGTTATCGCCGTTGCCAAAGAGACGACTCCAAGAACTAAAATTACAAAGAAGATATTTCAATTGTTAGAGGTTCTTCAGAATAGCGGCATTGAAAGGTTGCATTAAGAGGATATCGGGATAAGAAACTGGTAGCAGTTTCAGCACTAATAAATCGATTTCCTACGAGAATATAATAAGAATCTGTCACTTTCAGTAAAGAGACTTCCAGATAACCGTTATAAAGTCTATCTTCGCACCCTTGTCCTGGTAAAATTTTATAGCTAAGAGTCTTACATTCTCCATCTTTTGTTCCAATCTTATCTGCTCCGTAAAGAACAAAACAGTAGATACTTATTATCAAAGATAGAACAAAGATACCTGCGAGGAAAGAAGTCCTACTCATTTAATGATATAAGTGTAAAAACTTATATCATTTTCACTAAATAACATTTGTAATAAACAATTACAAACACACTAATTAGGAAATAACTTATTACACCAAGCAATAGTCAGCGGATTTTTGTTACATCTCTGATAGAGACGATCTTTAAACATCATCTTTTCTGTAGGTTGATCCGTCGAGGGAAGAGAAGAGTGTTGTGTCTTAAAACATACCTTAACACCTGCTTTTTTTAATTCTGAAATTCGAGAAGATTTAATTATTGACTTGATAATGGCTTCTTCACCATGAATAACTAACTTGACATGTTTGTCCGTTGGAACTTTAAATCCGTGCAACTCTTCCGGAGTAATGTTAATTGTAACTTTTTTCTTCATTCCCAGATCGATTCTCTCATGATCCGCTTCTCCTTTCTCATTGAAGGTAAAGAGTGATATCCTCTTGTCAAGAGATTCGCTGAAAGTTTGCTGTCGAGGAGTGCCGATATAAACCACGTTAGAGCTCAAGACATCATATTCGTGAATATGTCCTGAAATGGTTAATGGTCTTTTTTCATGCCAACTATCTCCTCCTTTGGAAATAATTGTCCCCATCTTTGCACCTAAAAACTCTTGATGACAGAAAATAGCCTTGTATTTGTTTAACTCTTCAAGAGGACAGACCCTTTCCAAAGCCTCTTCAAATCTTGAATTGGGAACGTAAGGTACAAATAAAAAGTGTTCCGTCTCTTTTACATCATCAATAATAAAGACGTTAGGCCACTTTTTGAGAGCATTGAAGGGGTGTTCATTGGTAAGAAAAGTAGAATTGTTGGGTCGATCATGATTACCGATAATAAAATAGAAAGGAGCAAGTTGTGATAATTCTTCGACCATTTTCTCTGCTGTCATTAGACACGAAACATGAACTGTAGAATGTCTATCCAACATGTCACCCATACAAACAATCAGATCTGGTTTCTTCTCTAGATAAACCTTCTTGATCTTCTCAATCATCTCTTCTGTCTCAGAAATATTATCTACCTTGATATGTGGGTCTCCTATACATAACACTTTCATTTGTTTTATTGAAAAACAAATAAGCAATCAGTTTCCGATTATACCATATTTGGTATAAAAGATAGGAAATAGAAACAGTTATAGCACTAATAGTAAATATTTCTGAACCTGAACTATACTCCGGGAAAATATTTTTGTAAGCTCTCATCGGTTATTTTAAAAATATCGAGAAATTTTAGCCTGATTGCAATATTCGATATGCCCTTTATGAATAGGGTTGAAATAACCCGATACAATATTGGCTTTTTTCTTCATTTTCATTTAAATATAATTTAGACTTATCCAGATGAACCTAACTGGTCCATTTTAAATAACCTTTAATATAATTTTAACAAGTTTTTTAGTTTAGTTATTAACATATCGTAGTAAGCTGCATTACCATTCAATTTCAACACTTCATAGAGTTTTATTGTCTCTAAAATGGTCTCTTTTTCGAGATCTTTCTTATCTTGTGTTTTAGTTTTTAAAATTGTTCCATAGTTAGCACTATTCATAGGACAAGATACATGATTAGGATGTCGGATCGGAAACATGCAATGACCATGACCGATACACATAAGATGGTCTGACATCTGTTTGCTATTGGAGATTATTCCCTTAGCCTGTGATGTTCTCGTCCGATTTGAACCGCAACTTTTACAAGACATTTTATAATGTTTCTTTTTCTTTTAACCTTAACAGTGCTTTTTAAATTCTTCCACGAGTTTTTTGTCCTGCATTTTTCTAAGAGCTCTTTTCTCCAAATAATTTGGTAATTTTCCTGAAAGAGTTAGAGGTAAAGAGATTGGCCATGTTGCCACTAAGAGCATCCCAGCAAAAACATTTTCAAACTTAAATTTTCTTGTTGACATAGCTTCATAATTTTCGACAAAGATATAAGGACAAGAGAAAGCTGCTACGGAAATATAGCCAAAATGCAATGTCTCTTTGATCATACAGTTTTGAAACTTTTTCTTTTAACTTTACGACATTTTTTTTTCACTTTTGTCAGTTATGTTTGCATCTTTCTCTTTCAACGAGCTTTCTGAACATATTTTCTCTCGTTTCATATAACCTAATAGATCTTTCGAAGATAATCGGGTAATGTTCCTACAAATGTCAAAGGTAAAGAAATCGACCAGGTTGCTAACAAAATTGTTCCGATATATACTCCTTCATAATCCGGAAAGTTCTTTGTCTGCATAGCTGAAAAATTTTTCTCGAGAATATAAGGCGAAGAAAGTAAAGTTCCACATGCGTAAAAACCTGTGAGGAGAGCTCCGTTTATTCTTGACATTTCTTTTTGTAATCTTCGTTTCGAAATTAGAATTCAGTTTTACATGATAGATTCCCTACTTAAAAAGAGTAAAAATTATAAAAATGAACGTGACCTATGTCACATGTTTATATAAAATTGATTCTACCTCCACCGAAACAAGTCTCCTGAAAAACCTTTCATTCCTCATTAAAAGTAAAATTCAGCTCATTATTTTTACCGATTCTTACTACAAAGATTTTGTTACACAGATGATACCTAAAAATAGTAGCGTCATGTTAGTTCATCGTGAGTTAACAGAAATTTCCTTGTATAAGAAGATAATGGAAAGCAATCCTTCTCTTCCTGAAAATAGAAATGAGGAAAAAGATACTCTCTCCTTTCTTACTTTGATGAACTGTAAACCCGTTTTTCTCTTAGAAGCAACATCTCTGACCACAAATAAATATATTGCTTGGGTAGATGCAGCTATTGCCAAACATTTCCCGGACAAGGCACTCTTTGCACGAAAACTGAGAGATTTTGTTTTAGGAGGGTTTACCAATATCGTCGTGCCTGGAAGTAATAACGACAATGCTCCCGACTTTTCCTCTTTGACAGACTCGATTTCTTGGAGATATCTAGGGACATTTTTTATTTGTCATACCGATATTATTCGAGAATTTTATGATCTTTGCGAGGAAAGTTTAGAAAAATTTCTTCTGATGGGCAAATTAGTTTGGGAGGTTAACGTATGGAATGATGTCAATGTAACCAAGCCAATTTTTACTTGGTATGCCGCCAATCATAATGAGAGTCTTCTCAATATTCCGAAAGAGTGTATCCAAACTTCTATCGAGGAGACGCAAATTGCTCTCTTAAGAAAAGAAAAACGTTATGAAGAATGTTATACGCTGGCACGAAAGAAAATCGAGGAAGATGGTAACGTTTTCTCTCCAGTGTACGAGGATTTGGCAGTCCTCTGTAAAATTTTAAGAAGATCAAATGAAGGAAGATTGGCTTGCGAAAGAGTTCTTTTTTCTCCTGTCTCTGATAATCTTAAGTTTTCCATGTTGTCTGAAATCGCAAACTACATTCGCCCTCTTCCTTTCACGCGTCACATTGATGTGAAATTTTCTCTACCTTACGATTATTTTCCCTCTTCTCCATCATTGGTAAGATATCGAGATGGTTATCTTTACAATGTCCGTGTCGTTAACTATACGATCGAAGCCAACGGCAGCTATAATGTAAGGGACCCTAATCGAATCGTTAGAACTCGCAACTTTATTTTGGAACTAGATAACGAATTTTCCGTTCAAAGGGAATACGAAATGGGAGTAGATTTGTCTTTGTTGAAACCCCGTTACCCTATGCATATTCTAGGACTGGAAGATGTACGTTTATTTGTAGATAAAAACGACAACAAATATTTCTTTGCCACATGCTGTGAAACTCGAGAATCCTTTGTCCCTCGCATTGTCTTTGGCCAATTTGACGACAATGGAGTTTTACTCTTTATTCAAGCTCTAGATATTCCTTATAGTCCAAACACTGCTTGTGAAAAGAATTGGCTACCTTTTGTAACAGATGACAACAAGATTTGTTTCATTTACAGCCATTTTCCTCTGGTTATTTTTGAAATTGTTCGAAAGTATGACATGTTTATTTGTCAATTGGTTTCCCGATCACTCCAGACTGATTTCGATGACTATGAATTTCGGGGGTCATCTTGTCCAGTTCGATACCAGGGAGGTTGGCTCTATACTATTCATCAAGTGTTATACACCCAACCTCGTAAGTATTACCATCGCTTTATTTGGTATGATGCTTCCTTCAAGGAAAGGCGTCATGGGCCTTTGTTTTGTTTTGAGAAACCTTCTATTGAATATGGTTTATCAATTGCTATCCATGGAAATGAACTGTTGATGACTTATTCGATCAACGACGGTTGTCAGAAGTTAGCTGCGATTTCTCTCGACACTTTAGATGAGCATTTACAATTTTCTAATTATCTGTTGACAAATGTGACAGATAAGCAAGAAGTAGATGTGAAAGTAGAAGGAGTGGTAGAGAGAAAAATAGGCAAGGTTAAAATCTGCTTAGCCATGATTGTTAAGAACGAGTCAAAAATTATTGAACGTTGTATGTTGGCCTGTTTACCTGTAGTAGATTATATTTGCATCTGTGATACAGGTTCTTCTGATAATACTGTTGAAATTATGGAAAACTTTTTTCGAGTTCACAACATTCCAGGGAAAGTAGTTCATCATGAGTGGAAGAATTTCGGACATAACCGTACCTTATCTTATCAAGCTGCCCGAGAATGTTTCCCTGATGCTCAATACTGTCTTCTGACTGATGCGGACATGGTTTTACAGGTTAGACCTAACTTTGACAAGGATTCCTTAACAGCGGGAGCTTACCAATTTTCTCAGAAAAATGGTCCTCTGTTTTATTTTAATACAAGACTCTTGGGCACACAATTTAATTGGAAATGCGTCGGTGTAACACACGAATATTGGGATCCACAGAGTGAGAGGTGCATTAACTTGCAACTAGAGACCCTCTATTATAATGATTTGAGCGACGGCGGAGAAAAATTAAATAAATTTCCACGTGATATAGCACTACTAACCCAGGGTCTTATCGACGAGCCGAAAAATGCCCGTTACATGTTTTATTTGGCTCAAACTTATCATGACACAAGCCAATACAAAGATGCTATCCGTTGGTACCGTAAAAGAATTCAAGCAGGTGGTTGGTTTGAAGAGATTTATTATTCTTATTATCGTATTGCTAGATGTAAAATCGGTCAGCAAAAGCCTTGGGGCGAAATTGAACAAGCTTACGAGGACGCATGGAAATACTGTCCGGCAAGAATGGAACCCGTCTATGAAATTGCAAAACATTACCAGGATGAAGAAGACTATCCTTCGGCGATGAAATGGCTCAAGATTGCTATCAAAATTCCTTTCCCGAAAGATCATGTCCTTTTTATCTCAGAAGATGTCTATACTCTTCATGTCTGGGATTCTCTTGGTGTTACAGCATTCTATTTGAAAGAATATAAGACAGGTACCGACGCGTGCATGAGAGCTCTTAAATCTCCGGCTTGTGGAGGACATTCCGAACGTATTAAACAAAACATGAAACTTAACTTGAATGGTCTTAAGTCTTGTTAAATGGTCCATATAAATTGATTATATTTTTCAGAAAATATAACAAATGGAGAAGAAAGAGAAAGCAAAGAAAGTGGAAGACAAAGTAGACACAGAGCCTAACTGGAAAAAACTATGGGATGAGAAAATAGGTAATGTTACCTATTGGGGTCAAACTTTGTATAGATGCCGTATTTGTGGCGACGAAGATCTCTATCATTGTGATTGTGCCAGAAAAACCTTTCTCAAAGAAAAACATCTCGAATGGTTAAATAGGCATAGCTCATAAGTAATTTCTTGATTTTAATCAAGAAAATATTGTTCAGTCTAAAAACTTACTTAGACAGAGGATCAACATCTCGAGCTTTGTCATCAGGATATCTAAGTCCTTTGTGAATTTCGTAATTCATCTTTGCATTCCAAAACCATTCACGAATTATGATCGGTTCTACAGGTTGACAGGTATCGGTTCCATTTATGTGTTCAGATACAAACTTGAGGAAGTCAGGACTAAAATGTCAGTCTCTTTCGGATTCGAACTTTTCCTCGTTCATATCTTTTTCGTTAAATTCCATTCTACTGGTTTTTCCTTTAAAAAAATTAAAAAAATCATTTTTAGGATATCAGGATAGTCGTAAAAAAATATTTCTTGATTTTTATAAAAATATTTTATAAAATTAAATTACTCAAATTGATCTTCTAGACGCGTGAGACGATTGTTAAGGAAAATGTATAGAAACTTTCTACGTGGAAATTATTAAGTCCATTATGAGGTTTATTTCACATAACAGAATGACATGGGAAGTCAATGTTTGGATTGTTATAACAAAACATATTCCTATGGTATAAAGCTGACCACAATGAATCCATGATAACTTTACCTTCTTATCTTATTGAAATTTAATTAAGGTAGAGTTCGAAGATAATCAGCAACCGATGTATTTCCATATTCACTAGCCCATCTTAATGCAAGGTCATCACGAGCATGAATGTTTGCTCCATGTTCCACTAAATATTGGACAACACTTAAATGATCATTTGCACTGGCCAATCTTAATGCATCATCATCCCCAGCATGAATATAGGCTCCCTGTTCTACTAAGTATTTCACCACACTTAGGTGTCCATTATAACTGGCTAATCCTAATGCATAGTCATCAAAAGAATGAATGTTTGCTCCATGTTCCTTTAAATACTTCACTATACCTAGTTCTCCTGCTTTGGCTGCATCTGCAAGAAGACTGTTTAATGAATTATTAGCATATTCCTTAAAAAATCTGTATTGGCTTTTAGGATTTCCCCTATATTTAACGGCATCAAAAGTAAATTTATGTCTAAATTGTTTCATAACCTTTTCATCCCCTAATTGAGAAAGGTAAAAGACCAAACTAGCATAATATTTCTTCCATGTTATATCCCCTTTATATTCTACAGTCCAAGGGAAACGTTTCAGAGTTCGGTTACTGAAGAAGTCTTCATTACACAATTTCTGAGCATATTTACTATAAGTATCTTCAATTTTAACAGGTCGACATATTGAAAGGAGCTCATAGTCAGCCAGTTCCATAAGTATTAACCGATCGACATCAATATTTCCTGTCAAAAATCTCTCTGTATTCATTTTATAAGATTTTATATTTTTCATTTAATTAAATAATTAATTAAAAAATAGAATTTTTATCAAGAAATCTATTTTTATAAAGTCTATGAGTTGTCAGGGAACTAAGAAAGAATTGCATCTTCGATCATAGACCATATTTCACCGACATCTTCTGGATGAAAAGCCATTGTCTTAACGATCTGTTCTTGGTTCAGTCGGTGCAAATTCTTGTCGATCCACTCTGCATGAAAGTTGTTATAAGCACGATGATAATCGGCAAAAACACTCTTCTCCTCTTCAGTCAATTCGCGACCGAGATGACCGTAAACGGGGCTATCAGGCCAAAAATCTTCAGGAGACATAATATGACTACACTGCAAGAGACCATCCACGATAATTTCCTCCACCTTTTCCTTTCCAAGCTTCTCATAGGCCTTGTTCAAAAAATCAACTCGATCCTGCATTCTGTTGGTTAATGTAACCTAATTTTAATTAAAAAAATCATTTTTACTGTGTTTATAGAAATGTTTCCAGTTTGTAAAGCTTTCCATATCGTACTGTTCTGAGTTTTAATGAAAATCGAGGAACAAATTTTTTCGATGGTTACAGAATTAAGAAAGCTTTTATTGAGGAGAATTAAAGGGAGAAGGAGATACTACTATTTTCAAGTTTTCGAAAAACAGTAGTAAAACATCACAAATCCCATCTTTTTCGAAGTCCAATTGTTTGCAAAGAAGATAAAAATAGAAGTTTATCGATATCAGTTCAGTAGTTGCTTTATATTGGAGAGTTTTCTCTCCGATATATTTTTATGTTATTTTTGACGTTTTATTAGTTGTTATCATATTCACTTTGGAACAGTACAAAAAGGACCAAACCATTCAATAAGTTCTTCTAGATCGTTCTTGCGCATCCGAAGAATACCCACGATAGCCTTTAATCCTTCTGTATGGTTCTCTGTAGAAATGGCATAGGAAAGTTGCCAATATAGAAACATGTAGTTTTTGATATACTCAGTAGACTCAATCAGACAGTCCTCGATATACCTTTCGTACAAAAAGTCTTTCATGACATAGATTTCCTTGGAACCAGACGCCGCGAATAGATCGATAAAAGCTTCTACGGTTAAATTCTGCGTTTTGAGATATTCTATCACTCTGTCTTCTTCATCTTGAATAGCTTGAATATCGTTTACAAATTTATGCAAGTTGGTTAGCGACTCTTCTATTTGAGCAGCAAATCCTTCCATTTTTGTAGGATACGGTTATTTTTAATTAAAAATCATTTTTACTGTGTTTATAGAAATTTTTCCAGTTTGTAAAGCTTTCCATATACAGCGAAGCAATCATCGCAAAGTCTTCGAACTTTAGAACAAGGTTCACAAAAAGCCATTTCACATGTCAAGCATTTTCCGGAGACTTCTCCGATCTCCCAGCACCCTATACAGCGTCGTTCTTTAACAGTTTTGACGATTTCTATATTGTTGTAATCTCCATCTATTAAAATGTTATGCAGTGTTTGCAACACTTGTTCAATGTCGTCTCCGCCGCGAAAGATTACCTCTCCGTTTCTTTTAACAAGCATTTTTACAAAAATATTTTAATTATCAAATCATATTTGATAAGAAAGGAATTAAAGCTTTCCCATCCCCAAATAAGATGCAACGTTTGGCATTCCTATTTGTTCTTCTGCTTCTCTTTGTTTATTTAATAGGAGTAGAGAGATCATCTTGTAGAGTGAATGATATCGTCCCTGGAGATTTTGACGGAAATGGTAAATATCAATACGGAGGTAGAGGATCGGAAGATGAAAATGTAGCTACTCTTTTACAGAGAATCGATTGGATAGCCAAAAACTCCACCCATTCTATTTACATTACTTCGTATCTTATCTCTTTTATTATTTTGATAGCTACAATTTTTATTTTAATGTCACAAGAGTATATGTTATCTCTTTACGAGATGATTCTTATTTTAGCCAGTTCTTATATCGTTTCCTTCTCGATCTTAAATCTCTTTGCTTTTCATTCTGATAAGTATCCCAACTATTATATTCGAAAAAATGTTGAATATCTAATGAATAAGTTAAATTTGTCTTCAATTGAAGACTTTTTGGAAAAAACTACTACAGAGCCTTTACCTCATCGAACTTTTGTAGATGATGTTCTTCTGAGATGACGGATAAGTATTTGAAAATACTTATTTTAAATAAGCCCAAAAAGGCTTATCCGGATGGACCTATTGGGTCCATTTTAACGATTATATTGTAGCTTCCACTTGATATGTGGAATGCACTCTGAAACAATCGGAGATAAACAATTATTACAATTAGTAAAAGGGAAGGGAAAAGAAAGAGGCATGATTTCGTAACAATTATTGCAATGAACTTCTTTCTGTGTTGGAGGTCGTGCTTTTCTTTTTTCAATATGAGAAGATAGAGTATGCTCTTGAAATACGATAGGCTTGGGTTTCATTTCTACTTCGTACCATCTCAACTCGTTCTCGGTTGCTTCTAATTGTGGTGTTAAAAATACCTTCTCCTCATATAAATTTAATAAGGGAACAGTTTGCCAACGTTTACCGTTAGGACTCGGCATTTCCCACGTTCCACACTTCATTGTAATTAATACAAACTATTTTAATAATCAATTTGTCAATAATCTCCAGTCATCCACTTACAGGAATAGTTACTAAATAATTCGTGATGATTCACCAGAAGATAGTAAGTGATAAAGTGACGAAAAGAAGTTCTCTTATACTCAACATTTTCATCGATAAGAGTTTGTAATGTTGGGACTTTCAGTAAGTCGATTAAGGTACCGCTTTCCCCTGTTTCGATATTTTTATAAATTAAAATGTCATTAACGCTGTCAGAATAGACGACAATGTTACACAACCAAGCAATTCTAAGTTTGGCAACCTCATCCTCGCTTGATGTACTTGATATGGTAAAATCGTCTGCGTCTAAATTCTTCATACAATAATTTTTCATATCCTCGTGAATTGCCGTTTCTGTGAAATCTACATCTCCTTCCTTGGTCTTGATAGTTTCAGTGGAAAAGTCTAACCAATTATCCAATGCAACACCAAAAATCACTCGAATAAAATCTTCTCTTTCACTATCACTCATTTGTTTATTACAAAAATGATTATCTTAATCATTTTAATGGAAAGAAATGTCGATTAGTTACTTTCCGAAAGGATTTTTTATTCATACTTCAGAAACGATTCGAAAGGTTTTGTTTGACGACATGAAATCAATCTCAAAAGCAACTCGGTCTAACGAGGATGGCACATATACTGTAGTTGTTATTGAAAGAGACAATCATGAGTTCCAATTTATTGTATCCGAGGATAGTGATATCTTCTCTACTTTGAAAATGAAATGGTTTGAATACAGTGTAAATGGTTCGATAAATAGAGTTTAATAATAAAGAAAATGATTTCGTAAAATTAAAAAGATTATTAAAAATGAAGAGAGATCGAGAGGGATTTATAACTTTTCAGGACCATCCTGAGTTTAAACCTAATCTTACTCCTTACGAAATCTTCGAACAAGGTGCCTTTGGAGGAACTTATTGGAGAGATATCCATTCGACAGTTACTGGAAAGAACTATTCAGGTCAGCACAAAAAGTATAATTGGAAACTTAGTGACGATTTGTTAACAAGACAAAAGGAAGTTAAATCTTTGAACAAGTATGGTGTTCATTCGGGAACCACTTTAGAATATTGGGAAAGCAAGGGATGGATTAAGCCACAAGACCCATACGGTTGGATGCAATGGTATTGTGAATTTTATTATGGTAGAAGATCAGAAGACGATAAGAGACAAATTGATCGTTGGCTCGCCTTTGCTGGTAAGAATGGACGTTTTTACAAACGTCTCATCAACATGTTAGGCGACGCGGATGATGCAAACATCAGCCCTGTTATTCATCAAGGACTTCATCAATGGGCAAGGAAAATCGTACCTAGTGATTTCCGTAAAAAATGATTTTTTAAATACAAATATTTAAGAAATGCCATCCATTCAATACTTCTCTAACGGATTTTTCATCTACAGTGATGAAATTGTAACAAGATTTCTTTTTGACGAGATTACCGAAATCTCGATCGGTGGTCGCAATTATGACGGAACTTTTCCCATTCAGATTACCAGGAAAAGAATCGCTGAATCCTTTGATTGTAATGTAAAAGAAGACAATCTTCAAGAAATTTTTTACAGAGCTAAGAAATGCTTGGTTCATCTACAGCAAGTAAGAGCTTTTATTTTGTGATTTAAAAACATCACAAAATTAATAAATGGAGATTACGACCGAATATCTTAAAACAAATTGGTTTCCAATATTAATCTACGGAGGAGGAATTACAGCTTTGTTAGCTGCTCTGTATTTGGAAAGAAAAGATTTATACTGTCCAGGGATTCCTGGAAAAGAAAATGTACATTTAGGAGCAGCCTATGCTGAAGGAGCACCTACAGAAGAAGATGATTTTATTGATTTATTGGCTAAAATAAGAATAAGTAGTCGTTATGACCTATCTTCGGTATACTGGAGACGTTGTATTATTATTGCAATTGTTTTATCTTTTCTTCTAGTTCTAGTGTTATCACAAAGACTTCCTACACCTTATGAGCTTTTGGCTTCATTTATTCTGATTTATTTGGCTATCTATCTTTTTCTAGTTTATTATCAAGAGAATCTTTCCAAACCTGCTACATCACAAGTCACATTAGCCACGCAATATCTTCTGAACAATGTTCAAACTAAAGAGTATGATTCATTTGTTTCTAATTTTAATTCAACGGAAACTTATTCGAACTTTACTTCTCAAACTTCTCCTCTACCTGAGTCAAATATCAATTCAATAAATCCGATTGATAATAGCCAGATGTTTTGAGTTTGGCAATTTGTTAATGAAGTAACCTCGAAAATCTTTGTAGAACGTTTTCCCCATATGTAATACCAGAGAATCAATCAACACTTTATTGTGTTCTTCATCATTGGTGTCCATAACGGAGATAATAAAATTATACAAGTTGTTCATGTTTGCAATATTGTAGTTTGAAACGGAGGATAGCGCATAGCTAAGAATGGAACCGACATTCATTTCTTTATAAAAATAGTTTTTATAAAATCGTTTTTACAAAGCGTTTCTCTGTTTATATAGAAAATAATTAACCAGATCACTGTTGCCATCTTGTTTTGCCAACATTAAAGCTCTACCGACATCATAATTGCTTTTGTCTAAATATAGAGCACGTGACAAATAGAAATTTCGCCATTTACCTGTGATGTTATTTTTGATCCAGTTAAAATCTTCCGGTAATTTCATATGAAGACGTTTTTTCCAAAAGCCTTCATAGTATCCATCTTTACGATATTGTTTATCTGATAGAGCTGTGAATAATTCTCTATCGTTCAGATCCTCTAAATCCAAGCCTTGTGGTATCCGCACTCCCTCTAGCCGATTAAACTCCATTTTTTAAAATAATTTATTTTTATTTTTATTTTTATTTTTTTCAAAAGTCATTAAAATAATTTATTTTTTTACAAAGTCATTTTTAAAACAATAAAAAAGTATGTCTCTCGAATTAGAAGATTTGGTATACACTTACCCTTTTTACCATGATGTAGATATACAAAAGAAAATAACTGCAAAAGAGGAGTTTCGAGAGGTTTTTGGAATAGTTTCTGAACCTCCTCCAGAAAAGGGGCAGTTGTTTCGTCATCAAACCTTTTTTAAACGTCTTATGAGACAAGTTGATGAGCAAATGTTAATTTGGCAAACTGGTGTTGGTAAGGCTTGTGGTTATATTACAATATCAGAGTATTATAAACATATTGCAGATTCTCTCGAAGAACTTCGAAAAGTATCAGCTCAACCAGATACTCTACAACCTCCTTACAAAAGAGCTTATATTTTAGTCAAGGGAGAAAATCTGGTACAAGACGTAAAAAATCAAATTCTTTGTCGTTGCACAGATGGTGATTATATCACACAACAGATTATTGACTCCAAAACAGACAAGGCGAAGAAATCCAATATTACACGATCTATTTCTCGGTTTTATGAGATTCTGACTTATGGAGAATTTGCCAAGATGGCTTTTGCTTTGAGTGATGATCAAGCTCGAATTGAGTTTAGTAACTGTATTTTTGTAGTCGATGAAGTCCATAACATCAATGACGACACGGACGGAGGAGAACTCAAAGTCGACCCCAAGACTGGTAACTCTTATTATTTCAAAATGAAGAAAAACAAGAAAACTGGACAAATTGAGGAAAAGATTGTAGAAAACCGATGGATTTGGGATCAGATGTTTCGTATTTTTCACTTGGTCTTTCCTAGAAAAGTTATTCTTTGTTCGGCTACACCAATGACAAATACACCTTCCGAGTTGGCATCACGTCTTAATTTGATTCTTCCTATCGATAGACAATTGCCAGACAATATTGACTGGAATACTGTCGGGTTAGATGTATTGGAGCCTTATTTTCGCGGGCTAATCTCTTATGTAAGAGCATTGGATACCGGAGCTTTACCTACTTATCGAGGCAAGGTTCTTAATGCAAGTTATATGGTCGAAAAAGAAGAAGATGGAGAAATTGTTGAAACAGAAGTTGCAGCTCAGATGATAGTTTATGAAACAGTCATGGCCAATAAACAGCTGAAAGTCTATGACAAGGCTGTCAATAATCCCGAATCTCTACGACCTGATACGAAGCATCCAGAAGCTTTCGATGATTTAAAAAGACAAGTTTCGAACTTTGTTTTTCCAGATGGAAGTACTGGAAAAGTCGGTTACAAAAAATACGTTATTTCTGATAAAAATGCTAATTTTTATAAAGCTACACCCGAATTAGCGTCTTATCTCAAAGATCCAGTCAAGTTTCGATCTTTGTCGGCAAAGTTCTTTGAGATTATTCGCCTCTGTAAAGAAACTCCTGGAAATTGCTGGTGTTATATTGAATATATTAAGGGTTCAGGAGCAGTAGTTTTAGGTTTGTCCTTTGCTTACAATGGATTTGAAAATTATAACGAAGGCTCATCGGTTTTTATTTCGAGTGGTAGTGGTGCTTCGTCTGTGTGTGGTAGTGGTGCTGAAGATAGTAAGAATCGAAAGATTCGTATTGCCAAGAAGAGACGTTACGCCTTGTTGACATCAAACACTTCTGCAAGTCAACAATCATCGATTTTAGAACTTTTCAATAGTTATGAAAATCGTCACGGCGAATACATAAAAGTGGTCATCGGAAGTCCTCAGAGTCGAGATGGTATCAATTTAGCTAATGTCTTACAGGTGCATCTTGCTGGTCCTGGATGGAATCAATCGGGTTCTTATCAAGCAGAATCTCGCGCCATTCGTTCTACAAGTCACGTTGATTTAATCGAAGAAGAAAGACAAAAATTAAGAGAACAAGGAAAAAGTGCTCAAGAGATTGCCAATGCCCAGGTTATCATCAACATTTATCAGCATGCTGCAGTTTTACCTGAAGATCTCGATGTCGATTTAGAGTCGATTGATTTAAGTCGTTACGAATTATCCGAAAGAAAAGATCGAAAAATTAAGAGAATTATGAGAATGATGAAACAAACCGCCGTGGATTGCCAGATTAATTATCAACGTAATGTAAGACCAAAAGATGTAGATTACAGCGCAGCTTGTGACTATGATATTTGCCAATATAAATGTGTCAGTAGAGCCCCAAAGGAAGTCGATTACACGTCTTTCGATGTTTTATATAGTTCGGGTATCGTCGATGCGATTAAAGAAGAGATTCGAGACATTTTTCGAGTTGTCTTTCGTCTTTCTTTTGAAGAATTATACGAAGAGCTTAAATACGACAAGAAATTTGTCGATTTAGCCGTCACAGATTTAGTAGAGCAGAAAGTACCTTTGACAAGTCGCTACGGCATTGTATCTTATTTAAGAGAAGATGGCTCCTATTTATTTCTGAGATACGATTATCCATTAAACGTATTTGAGAAGCCTGGTGCAGTGAGTTTATCAGAGTATAGTGAATTGTTAATTGGAACACGAACAAGAAACTTGGAAGAATACAATGGTATGTTACAGAGAGAATCTGCTGATATTTTCGATGTTGATATTGATCGTTTGACTTTAGAAAATAAGATTCTTCTTTTGGAATCTGCCTTGGAGAAATACTACATTTCGAAAGATGAGAGTCCGAAAATCCAAGCCATCTTAGACCATTTTCGTAGTAATATCTTTATTGAAAAAGAACCAGTAGCAGGAATCGAATATGTTACTGAGATTAAGAAAAATCGCGGTAAAGGAAGAGGTAGAAAGCCGAAACCTGGTAGCAAAATGAAGCTCAAAGATGACCAAAATACCGAACTTGGCGAGATTTTAAGTGAACCGAGTAGTAAAGTCAACGTCTTTTTCCACAATCTCTATAGCACAAGTAAAGTACAAACAGCTTATTCTTTGAATGTGATCTACAAACAATTAGAAGGAAAGATTCGATTAAGAAAGAGCAACGAGAATGAATGGAAAGATGCAGGAGAACTTGAAGAGATTGTTTATAACAAGATTATTAGTGAGAAGTCTAAGAGAGGTAAAGATGCAGATATTTATGGAAATATTCTCGAGGATGGCAATTTTCGTATCGTAGATCGAACAAAAGAAACGGATGGGGCAGTTGAAGACAAGAGAAAAAAATCTCGAGGATTAGTTTGCAATTTTTGGAAGGTTCCAGCTTTGCATGATTTGTGCTGGAGACTCCAATTTATGCCTTTTGATATCTCGACCCCTGATACGAAGTCGATGAAAACCTTTTTGAATGCGAAGAAAGAGAAAGTAAAGGACCTGAATACTTTTAGCGATGAAAAGATTAAATTCTACTATGTTTGGTACAAATCGGGGGCATCCAAGGCCAAGATATGTTCAATGTTATTGGAATATTTTAAGGAAAATGATCTCATGGAGGAGTAAGAAGTTTTGAAAGATTTCCTTCTCGATAACGTTTCAGAAGAAAAATGGATCCAAGAAGAAAAGAATATAGAAAGATTAGGAGGAAGAATTTCATTTAAAATATTGTTTATCAAAACAATATTCAATTTTTCATATTATAGAAACAGGTTAGACTTTGAATTCCAGTTAAAATATAAAGCTACACCCATAACGATACCCATGGTTAGTAAGAAGCGATAAGATTGCCCTTCATATAAGGAAACAATTTCGGAATTTTGTTCCGACAGAACTGCGTCTAACTTCAGAACACCATAACGAGCCATGTTGTTCGCCAGATACACAGTGTTCTTAAAAAGTATGACTTCTCCTACTCGATTGATGAGATACAAACCGGCTACACGATCAAGTAACAGTCTGTTGTAGTCGATTTGTTTAAAAAGAGAGTAGTTTTTGTTTTCTGCATGACCAAAGATAGAAAGAACTTCCACATAAGTGTTTAATTCTCCAATCAGCTTATCAAACTCTTCTTTGGTAGAATATTCAAACAAGACCGAACTGGTCATAACTTCACCGACATAGTAAATTGCCTTATTCATTGGAATTCTTATTATTAAATAAGAATTTCATTTTTAAAATGGGCCCAATAGGTCCATCCAGATAAGTATTTATCTTAAAATGGACATCTACTCGTAAAGATTAGGGTCCATATCGTAAGAGTTAACGTATCTCAAGCGCGGGTCGGGTGCAACCTCGTTAACCAATTCGTAACCTTCTGGAACATAAGTTCTTGCCATTTGGCGAACTTGCTCGACGGGAACCATAGGAATGACAGCTCTTGCACCTCGAGGAAGAAAACGAGGAGAAGTTGCAGCACGAGCTGTTGAATCTGCTAAGTCATCGCGAAGAGAACCGGCAATCGCACTGGCATCGGCTACAAAATTTGCCAGGCGATCTTTAGCTACCGGAACACTCTCTTCCAGATATTTTTTCGCATTTCCTGCAACATCTTGCACGGTTTCTCGAATGGCTGGCAACTTATCTTCAAGATAGTTCGAAACAGACCCGAAACCTTCCTTTAACTTTTCTCGAACCTCGGGAAGTTTCTCTTTGACAAAATCTCGAGCCATTGCATAGTCCTTTTGAAAGTCGGGTAAATATTCTTCGATTCTATTTTCAATGTTTTCGACTCCCTGAGCAACTTGAGCTTTCGCAGCATTGACTCCAATTCTTCCTGCTCCGGTCACTGCTAATCCAATAAAACCAAGGATACCCATGAATAAACCTGCCCAGATAAAGGCATCGGCGCCGTTTCTTCTTGTGATTCCCAGATCATACAGGCGGTAGAGAGTCAGCATGGCATACACGATAGAAACCACCAGTAAGCCAAATGCAATCAGGTAAAGGACCAAGTGAAACCATTCGCTAATTCCAAAAGTGTCAAAGCCCATGTATAAGATACTTAAGAGTAAAGTCAGACCTCCTCCTACAAAAGCCAGGATAAAAGCAATCTTTACATAATTACGAGCAGTATTAACAAATTCTAGGTTATCTGCACTGTCTGCCAAATCAAAAACAGCATTTAATTTATTATAGGCAAAATAAAACAAAGCTCCCATCAATGCAAAGAATACTGCTACAGTGATAAGCAACGCACCATTCAAAAGATTGATACTTAATCCCATATTTTTATTTTATGAATATTTTTAATTTGAAATGAAAATGAAATCGAAATAGGAAAGAAATTTGCATAGTCAAAAGGACATTTAAATAGACCTGTTCGGTCTATTCTATAAACAATGAGTAAGTTTTATGCTGTGAAAAAGGGTCGAAACCCTGGAGTTTATACGTCTTGGGAAGATTGCAAGGAAGAAGTTACTGGATTTTCAGGAGCCTCTTATAAATCCTTTCCTACAAGAAAGGAAGCTGAAGCTTTTGTAGGAGATAATGGGAAGAGTCAAGAAAGAGAGTCGCCTGTAAAATCTGAGAAACTCCAAGATAAAATTATCAAAGGAACAAGAAAACTTTCGGTATATCTGGATGGAAGTCATTTTAAACATGTCGCTAACGGTCATTTGGGTATAGGTGCTTTTTGTGAATACGAAGGCAAAGAGTACAAGATGAGTTGTCCTTTTAATCAAAAGCTTAGAAAGTACTACGAAATTGCTCCAGATGCATCCATTTCCAACCCTACAATGGAACTAGCTTCCCTTTCTGAGTTTCTTCGTATGCTATATCAGCTCAAAGTTAAAGATGTCGATATTACCTTTTTGAACGATTATATCGGCGTCGAGAAGTGGATGACCGGAGAATGGAAAGCTAAAGAAAAACATATCCAAAATATTAAGAAGAAATGTGACTTTTTCTTAGAATTTTTGAAACAAAGAGTATCGTATCAGCATGTTCCTGGACATTCTAACGTTTACGGAAACGATCAAGCTGATGTCTTGGCCAAGTCAACGGTTTTCTTGAATACTTTTCCGGATTTATTTGAAGTTTTGAGAAATGAAGCCGAGAAATGAAGCCGAGAAATGAAGCCGAGAAATGAATAAACATTTACACATTTTTATCAAGAAATATGTGCACAAATACTGTAAGTGTTAGAGCTATGCTCGCGTTTATCGTGGTTACTCCCGTCATTTTGGCATCCATAGCTGTGATGATTATTTTGTTTGTACGTGAACAATATACTCCAGGATTAGGTGTTCTCTCGGGCTTGACAGGAATGACTGGAACAATAGTAGGTTATTACTTTGGGGCTAAGGCTTCAGACAAGGTAAATGTAGAGTTGACCAAACATTTAGATACAAAGGATGAGCTTCTGCATCAGAAGGATGCACTTATTGCGAGAAATTCTAATGTTATGCCTTAAAAGTGAAACTTAAAAGTGAAACTTAAAAGTGAAACTTAAAAGATTTTGGAATTCCAAAAATGAACGTACAAGAATTAGTCGCTAAAATCACACCAGGGACATGGATGGAAAATTATGTTTATTGTGTAGAAGAGATAGATTCAGATTTTGAGACTAATGAAATAGTAGGAGTTTTCTCGAGTGAAAGAGGCGTAGAGGAATTTTTGAAATCGAAACCTAATATCAAAATTCTTAAGGCTTGTGAAAGCTTTGATCCAACAATCTACGGAGTCCATTCACAAAAAGGTCTGAAATATACAGTTAGCAAGTGGAAAGTAGAAGGTAATTTCTAAAATGGATAACCCTTTTTCGAGTTATTTACTAAAAATGATTGCAAAAATAGAAATAAAAGAATAAAAATGTCTTTTATTTTAAATAACTCTTTTCAGGGTTATTCGAATGGTTCTATTAGGTCCATTTTAACAAACAATAAGGATGTTAATGTCATCATCTTGTCGAAGTTAAACTCGCAGGATTTAAGAAATGTTTTGGTTGTGAATAAGACAACTCAAAAATATAACGATAACATTTTGTGGTTTAACTATTTGAGAAGACATAATATTATGAGAATTGTTATTCAAAAATCTTGGAAAGAGTTTTCTTTGTTATTGTTACAATATCTAGATCTTTCCAAGGGAGATTATAATAAAGCTATGAAGTTGGCAGCACAAGGAGGTCATCAAGATTTAGTAGACTTCTTCATCTCCAAAGGCGCCGACGATTGGGATTCGGGTATGTTTGGTGCAGCACAAGGAGGTAATCGAGATTTAGTAGACTTCTTCATCTCCAAAGGTGCCCGCTATTGGAATTCGGGTATGCAAGGTGCAGCAGGAGGTCATCGCGATTTAGTAGACTTCTTCATCTCCAAAGGTGCCGACTTTTGGAATGGAGGTATGGAAGGTGCAGCATTAGGAGGACATCGCGATTTGGTCGACTTCTTCATCTCCGAAGGTGCCGACGATTGGAATTGGGCTATGCAAGGTGCAGCACAAGGAGGTCATCGCGATTTGGTAGAATTCTTCATCTCCAAAGGTGCCAGTAATTGGAATTGGGCTATGCAAGGTGCAGCATTAGGAGGTCATCGCGATTTGGTAGAATTCTTCATCTCCAAAGGTGCCGACAATTGGAATTGGGCTATGCAAGGTGCAGCACAAGGAGGCCATCGAGATTTAGTAGACTTCTTCATCTCCAAAGGTGCCAAAGAATAAGTCATGCTTTTTGATGACTGGAAAGTAGAAGATTAAAAACCGTGGTAATAATGATTTTGTAAATTGAAATAAAATACTAAAATGTCTTTTATTTCAGGTAAAATGTCTTTTTTAACTAATAACAAGGATGTTAATATAATGATTTTGTCTAAATTGGTCTTCAGAGATTTGAGAAACGTTTTGACTGTGAATAAAACAACCAACAAATATAATAATGATATTTTGTGGTTGAACTATCAAATGAGACATTTAGATTTTAATCTTATGAGAACTATCATTAAAAGGTCCTGGAAAGGCTTTTCTCTATTGATTATCAAGTATCTCGATTTGGCCAAGAGAGATTATAATAAAGCCATGAAGTTGGCAGCATTAGGAGGTCATCAAGATTTAGTAGACTTCTTCATCTCCAAAGGTGCCAACAAATGGAATATGGGTATGCTCGGTGCAGCAAGAGGAGGTCATCGAGATTTGGTAGACTTCTTCATTTCCAAAGGTGCCGACATTTGGGATTTTGGTATGGAAGGTGCAGCACAAGGAGGTCATCAAGATTTAGTAGACTTCTTCATCTCCAAAGGTGCCCGTGATTGGGATTGGGCTATGATTGGTGCAGCAAAAGGAGGTCATCGCGATTTAGTAGACTTCTTCATCTCCAAAGGTGCCAACGATTGGAATTGGGCTATGGAAGGTGCAGCAAAAGCAGGTCATCGAGATTTAGTAGACTTCTTCATCTCCAAAGGTGCCAACGATTGGAATTCGGGTATGGAAGGTGCAGCACAAGGAGGTCATCGCGATTTAGTAGACTTCTTCATCTCCCAAGGTGCCAACAATTGGGATTGGGCTATGTTTGGTGCAGCAAAAGGAGGTCATCGCGAATTGGTAGACTTCTTCATCTCCAAAGGTGCCAAAGAAATACGCTAATAGTGTTTTTTCTTGAAAACAATCAAGAAAATATTATTGAGTAATACCCAAGTGGAAATTATGACATGAACGGCACATAGCCTTGTACATGTCTCTTCCGCCTACCAATTCTGCAGTTGTGTCGTTAGTCATTCGTGCGGTGAAAGGTGCTTGCTTAAGTTCTCCAAAGGTATCGCGACAGATATCACAATAGGCTGTAATCTTTCTTACTTCATTGGCATCGGGAATAAGCTCTAAGACCTTTCCGAATTTTCTACGATAACAATCTCCATCCAAACTTGCTACCAAAATATACTTACCTTTCTGCACCCAAGACAGAACTATTTCGACGGTATCATCGGAATCAAAAAACTGGAACTCGTCAATAGCAATATAGTCGTAATCGGACACATCAACTTCGCAAAGTCTTTTCACCTTAACCCTATCAATCTTGGATGAAAGAGAGGAATAAGTGCTATTGTGAGTCGTAACACAATCGTCAAACGACTCTGTTTTGCGGACATCCTTGGCATTGTTAATGTAAAGACACTTGAATCTTTGATCGGCCATTCTCGTGAGTTTCAGAGTTTGCCAGGTACTCTTCCCAGAAAACATCGAGCCGAGAGTAATGTCGAGATAACCTTCGGGATGTTCGCGTCTTGCCTTCATTTCTGCTTCTTTCTCTCTTTCTTTTGTTTTCTTCATTTCTTTACACAAATCAGTTTTCTCGATTTTCTTTTCAGTTCTTATCGGTTTTACTTGTGTCTTTTTAGAAATAGGAACATTTTCCACTTTCCTTGTCTCCCTTGCCTCTATTTTCTTCTGTTTCTTAAGTTGTTTTTCTAGTTTTCTTTCCTGTTCAATTTCTTTCTCTTTTTGATCTCTTTCTCTTTTCTCGATATGTGTACTCCTTTGATTTTCAATATCAAAGAATTCAAACTTGTCTTCTCTATCGTCGTAGTCGTAAGTTGTGTTAGTATGACTCTCCTCGCAAGAATCTTCATACTCACAATCGAAACCTCCGTAGCTATCTTGATTAGTATTGGAAACATCGGCATCTTCAAAATTTTCAATATCTCCAGAAGGTTCATTATCTTCCTCGACTTCCTCGACTTCCTTATCTTCCCAGATTGCCCAGCTTGGCAGAGACGAAGACAGATTTTGCATATCCTTCTCTGTAAGGCTTGTTTCTCGGGATGTTTCTTCTTTAGAGAAGTCATTCTCAAAAACATTGTCGAAAACACTTGTTAACTTATTTTCCAGAAGAGAAGTAAAATCCATAAAATCCTTAAATATAACTTCAGAGTTATTTGACTCGCAAACTTCAAGAGATTCAAAAGGAGTAAAAGGAGTAAAAGGATCGACGAGAAAACTACCGAAAAATTCTTCGTCCTCTGATCTCTTATATTCGGAATAACCCGAATTACCCGTTTCGATAGTTATGACAGTGTGATTCTCTGACACTTCAATATCACTGTAGTTTGAAGCAGAGTTTTCTCCAAAAAGAGAATTCTCATTCCAAGTCGTTTCACATTTCGGCTTTGGGAAAACATACTCTTCACTCAAACCAAACTCTTCGTCAGACTCGGTTTCTTCATCAGACACTTCCTCGGATACTTCAGTGGAATCTTTAGTCGGACTTGACTCGGTTACTTTACCTTTCGAAACATAATATTCTTCAGAAGAATCAGATTCAACATTTTGATTTTCTTGCTTTTTCTCTCCTTGTTCCTTATTTTCTTGAGAATTGTAAAAGTCAAAGAGAGCTAACATCTCTCGATGTACAAAAATAAGACGACATTCATGGAGTACATGGTAGGTTCGAGTTTCTTTACGTCTTTTATGAAAAGTGATTGTAGCAGAAATTAGTTCATTTCGAAAGATTTGGAATCTTCTTTTCTTATATTCCTGCTTGATTTCTTCTTGGAGAAATGTCATATGAATAAAATGTTTTTGCCGGGGAACATGAATTTTTCGAGCTTGTTTAACAATAGAACGGTTAAAATCTTCGGGAAAGTAAGGAGAATAGTATTTCTTTTTTCGAATAGTTTCAGCTACAGCTTGATTAGGTTCAGGAGGCGGAGGAATTCTATTGTTACCTGTCAACCAACTAAACATTTTTAATATATTTTATTTTTCTATTTCTTACTTTCTTACCAAATCTTTTTATGATTAAAAACTGAATGATAAAAAAGATTTGTTGCACCTAAAAATGGAGGATGATCTCTCGTTTTCCTTTTATTGTGATAGCGGTAAAAGTCCACCAGGGCAAATCTCAAGACCAAACACTACCAAAAGTGTGACTCCGACTTCTATTACAGCATGTACACCTCCCGATCCTTCGGTTTTTTCAAGACAAAAAGAAATATGGGAGTCAGACTCTGCTAATTGTTGTAAAAAATGTCAATCCACTTTTAGAATTTATCGACGACGACACCATTGTAGAAATTGTGCTGGAATATTTTGCGATCACTGTACCCGATTTCGTAGTTTAATTCCTCGAGTAATTTCCAAAATACCTTCTAGAACAGGAAAGGAAGAAGTCATAGACTATAAGACTGAAGTAAGATTATGTGAAGAATGTTCTAATTTTTACAAAGGTATTCATGACGTTGCTCACTGGTTTATGATTTTTGCCTTTCTTCCTCTCACAATAGAAGACTACAAAAATATTACCTCTGTCTGTAAACAATGGAAGATGATAGGAGAATTTTATTTGTCAAAGTTTCGGAGTATTCAGTACAAACTTCCACACAATAAATATAATAAATGGGAGAAAATGGTTTTACATGAAAACCGTTTTATTCTAACTTCTCATTCCTCTTGGATACCTCATGTTCTTCGTTCTCATGAAACTCCGAGTCCAAGATTACTTCGACTCTACTTTGGAAAAGAGAATGAAAAAAGAAAAGGTTGCTGGTGCCGAATGTGTAGTCGAAGTTGTAAAGCCGATATCGACGAAGAAAGCTCTCTACCTTTATTTTCAATTCTTCCGAAAGAAAGTAATTTGTTGTCACAGAAACTGGTAAGTATCTATAATGCACTCGATTCGAAACTCTTGGAATGTTATCTACCTTTTATTCTCAGTAGAGGTATGCACAATCGAGATATTCTAGATTTTATATGGAAACAGTGTTCACAAAATATTCGCATTGCCAATTACACTTTTTGGTTTTTAAAGAGGGAGTCTCCAATACTTTTTAGTAATCTCATTGAAATTTTGCCACAAGAAGTATATGCGAGACTCATCAAGGTTGAAGTCTTTTCATCGATGTGTAAAATTACAGAAATTACAGAAGGAAAGATTTTGGATAAAGCTGTATCACCTACAAGACCAGAGTTGGGGGAACAAGAAGTTTTAAAAGGGATTACTGTTAAAGAATCAGCTACTCGACCAATTTTGATTCCTCTGACTTCATGTGAAGTTTTGTATAAGAAGGACGATTTAAGAAAAGATTACTTGATTATTTGTATTATAAGAATTATGGAAAATATTCTTCAAGAAGAATCTGATAGTTCGGAAAATAACGAATCCAAAAAAGAAAATGAAATAGTAACCTATGATGTTCTTCCTACCTCAGATAGTGATGGGTTTATTGATATCGTGCCAAACTGTGAAACTCTTTACGCTATTTCTGAAAAAACTAACATTGTAAATTACTTATTAAATCACAACCCGGATACGCCAGTATGTCAATTAAGGAAAAGGTTTCGAAGAAGTTGTGCTATTTATAGTGCAATCAGTTATCTTTTGTCGATTTCTGACCGAAACTCTGAAAATCTTATGTTAACTCATGATGGCAACTTTTTTGAGATAGATTATAGTTATTGCTTAGGCAACGAGCCAAAGGCCATTCGTCCTTCTTGTATTCGAATTACTTCACAGATGTTAGATGCTCTTGGTGGAGAAGGTAGCGAAGAATATAATTTATTTCTGGAAGAATTTGTCTCCATCTACGATATCCTAAGAAGACATGTCAACACTGTTATCTGTATATTATCTCTGTTACCAGCTTACAAAAGCACTTCAAGGACCTCTCCAAACCTCGAGAATGATGCGATGATGAATGAAATTTTGAAAAGATTTAATGTTGCTCAAACTACTGAAACTGCCATACAAAATCTTAAAACTAAAATAGAAGAATCTGTTTATGGTGCAAGTAGTACCAAATATCATGTTATAGATTTCTTTCATAAATTAAATAAGGAAAAGACAATTACCACCTACATTGAATTAGGATACACGAGTACGACAGGACTTCTCGGAGCAATGTATGGAAGCATGTATTCATATTTTTCTTGATTAAAAATCAAGAAAACAATTAATTTTTGGTCTTATAGGGTAGTCATAATACCAGCCGTATATAAACATTGCAGGAATAAGTAGAGAGCAGTGAAAGATGAAACTTGGGAACATTCAACATACCGGAGACACAAAAATAAGATTACCCAGAAAAATTGAAAAGGAAGCAAAATAAAGATAATATAAGTTTTCTCCAATTCATCGCAAGACTTAAAAGGGTAAGAGAAAACAGTTATCGTTGCGAGGTGAATCAAAGCAGAAACAAAAAGCCAATCAACGATAATTTCCTTGCTTTCATATCTCAAACACATAAAATAAAAATATTTCAAAGTAAAGAGATAGAGAGTCGTAGCAATTGAAAAGATCCAGTAAGAACGAATCTCCATTTAAAAATTTTGCTTTCTTTTATCGAACTCATTTTTTATACTTTCTTCAATTTCGGAAGTCTTGACATCTTAGTAAGAGTTTGTCGAATCGACTCTTTGATAGGAAGAATATTTGGAAAAAGCTTTTGTAAAATTGTAGTATCTAGCATGTTGTTGGATCGACCGTTAGCCAAGAGTTTAGTTTGTTCTTCGTAGGAAAAGTTGGCCCAAGTGAAATCAGGGTCAACAATTTCTTTGTACATTTCTAAGATTTCATTGTGAGAAATCACTCCGGGATTAGTTAGATTGATGGTTCCTTGATGACACATTTCGCTAAGTTCGACCATAATAGGAATAAAATCTTCCAATACTGTCATCGAATTCGGAGCACTGCAGATTTTCTCATAAGAGAGTATTTTAGTGATAAAATTTCTAGAATCATAATATGCGCTGATAGGCATACGAATACGCATATTACAGACAGGATAATGATGAAGTAGTCTATCTGTGAAACCTTTTACAATACTGTAACTACTTCCAAAGAAGTTTGGAATATCTTCTTCAGTGAAACCTGTAGCGTGTTCGGCATCATAATTAAAAATACATCCAGTTCCAATAAGAGACAAATGGATACCTCTCTCCTGGCATAATATTGCTAATGTAATTTGCGAAAACAAATTGTCTCGAATATTTTCCTGAAGTTTGCCAGGTTGTTCTAAGTAATCTATCGTTGTATATTCCTTCCCATCGATGACACCGTGTGTTCTACCAATAAAACACATTACATGAGTTGGGGCTACATGATCGAGTTCTTTCTTCAAAACTTCTGTATCATCTACTCTGGAACGACCTTCTACAAAAGTATGATCTTGACTCTGGAGGAGGTGTTTCTTAACCATATTACTTATCCAACCGTTGCCATAAACAATAAACTTCATTTACAGTATCTTTCTATTATTTAGATAATAGAAAGATATTAGAAAGATAATAGAAAGATAATAGAAAGATATTAGAAAGAAATTAGATTGGAACTAGAATGAAAAAGTTGGAAAGTGGTTCGGATGAGATATATTTTGAATCAGTAAATACTTATGTGTAAAAAGATGCTACTAAGACGAAAAGTGTGTTTCTAGGGGTTACATTAGAAAGATTATTTTGAATAAAGTTAGAAAAAGTTAGGAAAAGTTAGAAAAAAGTTAGAAAAAGTTAGAAAAAAGTTAGGAAAAAGTTTGGAAAAAGAATTCCCCTATTGATGCATTATTCATAGCCCAATTCTGGTTGATCTTATGGAAGAGTTTCTCAGAATAAAGGCGCGAATTGATTCGAAGACTTGTAACAAATCCAACCGCCATAGAAAATCTTACAAAAATTCGTGCCTCAAAAATGTTTTTTAATAAAAATTTGGTTAATGTAATACTAACAACATGAACAACATGAACTCTAACAACATTCAGACTGATATCACTTTGATGACTAACATCGGAGGCTCTCTTGTCATCTCTGAGGAGACAGCTATGAAGTTGGTAGCACAAGGAGGTCATCAAGATTTGGTAGACTTCTTCATCTCCAAAGGTGCCAACTATTTGGATTCGTACATGACTGGTGCAGCAAAAGGCGGTGATCGAGATTTAGTAGACTTTTTCATCTCCAAAGGTGCCAACTATTGGAATTTGGGTATGCTTGGTGCAGTATTAGGAGGTCATCGAGATTTAGTAGACTTTTTCATCTCCAAGGGTGCCGACAATTGGGATTCGGGTATGTATGGTGCAGCAAAGGGAGACTATCGAGATTTAGTAGACTTCTTCATCTCCAAAGGTGCCGACAATTGGAATTTGGGTATGTATGGTGCAGCAAAGGGAGACTATCGAGATTTAGTAGACTTCTTCATCTCCAAAGGTGCCGACAATTGGGATTATGGTATGTGTCATGCAGCAGAAGGAGGGCATCGCGATTTAGTAGACTTCTTCATCTCTCAAGGTGCCAGAGATTGGGATTATGGTATGTGTCATGCAGCAGAAGGAGGGCATCGCGATTTAGTAGACTTCTTCATCTCTCAAGGTGCCGATGATTGGAATATGGGTATGCGAGGTGCAGCACAAGGAGGCCATCGCGATTTGGTCGACTTCTTCATCTCCAAAGGCTCGTCACAATGGAACTGGGGTATGCAAGCTGCAGTAGGAGGAGGTCATCGCGATTTGGTAGACTTCTTCAAAAGTAATTTGCTAAACAAGGAGGTCATCGCGATTTGGTAGACTTCTTCAAAAGTAATTTGCTAAACAAGGAGGTCATCGAAAATTGTTAGACTTCTTCAAAGTAATTTGCTAAACAAGAAATAAATATTTAGAAAATGTTTGTCCAGTTCTTATTTTAATCTCGAAAATAAGGAAATCTAAAAGTTAGGAAAGTTAGAAAAAAGAAAAAGTTAGAAGTTTGGACCGGATGAAACCCCAAATAGTTGAAAAGATAGTTTGACGAAGACATTATTATAATAAGTAATTGCTGATGATACAAAAGTGTCTACTAAGACGAAAACGCTTTCCTAGGGGTTGTATCAGAATTCAAATTCGATCAAATATCAGAAACCTGAGATAAAGAGCTCTTAAAAGAAAAAGTGAGAAATAAAAGTTCTATCGTTGTTTCGAAAGATGTATCAGAAGAAAACACCCAAATGCCAGCTTCCCGACAAGAACGAGTTTACAGTTTATAACCCCAACGATGGAGACGTAAATACAGGTGCATGGCCTGAAGTTGTAAAGATTATCTCAATTGATCCGGGAATTCGAAATCTGGCTCTTCGAGTAGAAAGTCGAGGTATTACAAGTGGCTCTTTTCCTATCAAAACTCTAGTTTTTGATAAATTGCATATTAAGGAAGTCGATCGAAAAATAGAAGGAAATACAGATAATCTATTTAAATTTATAACGAATTTTTTAGATTCCTATCTTCATATCTTCAAAGACTGTCAAATGATGTTAATTGAAAGACAATTGCCTATCAATTATAAAGCTGTAAGAATTTCACAGCATATTATTTCTTATTTCCTTTTACATTTTCGTAACCTTCCAACTTATCCTATGATTTATGAAGTTGATCCTAAATTAAAAGGAAGACAATTGGGAGCATCGAATAAACTTAACGAGCGAGGAATTAAGCAATGGGCTATTGATGAATGTAGAAGTCTTTTGACAAAGAGGCATGATTGGGAAGGTATAGAAGTATTAAATAAAAATAAAAAAAAAGCAGACGACCACAGTGATACAGTTGTACAAATAGAGGCCTTCTTCGCCTTTAATAATTGGCCTCTCACTCGAGAAAGACTTACATTAAATATCTCCAAAAAGGGATATCCCGATGAGTCTATTAAACCTGAAAAAGTTGTGGCTCCTAAACTCGTTCTTAAAATTGTTAAGATGTAAATTTTTATAAATGAGTTTGTTAGGCCCATCAGGATAAGTCTTTTGGACCCATCAGGATAAGTCTTTTGGATTTATTTTATAAATGCATCTTACTCTGGAAAAAGTCTACTAAATCTCGATGACCTCCTTGTGCTGCACCTTTCATACCATAAGTCCAGTCGTCGGCACCTTTGGAGATAAATAAGTCTATCAATTCGCGATGACCTCCTAATGCTGCACTATACATACCTCTATTCCAATTCTTGGCACCTTTGGAGATGAAGAAGTCTACTAAATCGCGATGACCTCCTTGTGCTGCACCAAACATACCCCAATCCCAACGGTTGGCACCTTTGGAAATGAAGAATTCTACTAAATCTCGATGATCTCCTTGTGCTGCACCATACATACCCAAATTCCAATCATTGGCACCTTTGGAGATGAAGAAGTCTACTAAATCGCGATGACCTCCTTTTGCTGCACCTTTCATACCTCCATTCCAATATGTTGCACCTTCGGAGATGAAGAAGTCTACTAAATCGCGATGATCTCCTTGTGCTGCACCTTCCATAGCCCAATTCCAATTGTCGGCACCTTTGGAAATGAAGAAGTCTACTAAATCTCGATGGTCTTCTTGAGCTGCTAAATTCATAGCTTCATTATAATCTTCGTCCGATTCGAAGAGATACTTTATCAAAAGTAAAGAAAAATCTTTCCAGGATCTCTTAATACAAATTTTCATAAGTTCGAAATCTTCCTGTCTTCTGGAATAATTAAACCACAAAATATTGTTATTATATTTACTTGTATCTTTATTTACAAGTAACACTTCTCTCAAATCAAAAAAGATAAGTTTTGATAATATCAGAACGTTGGCATCTTTGTTATTAGTTAAAAAGGCGACTTTAGCCATTTCTTATTTTATTTTCTTGTAATAAAATCATTTTTATTCGTCGTACAAAGGTTCTCTACTGGTTGGTGCCGCAGCAGGAGTGGCGGCTTTATTACCTCCCATTCCAAAAATGTTGAGAATGTTACCAATTAAACCTTTGCTCTTTACAGGGACGGCTGGAATATCTGTACCTGAATCAGCTTCGGGAGTCTCATAAGTCATTCCAGACTGCGCTGCAGCAGCTTTCTGGATTTCTGTTGCAGCATTGCCTCCCGACATGAAGGAATTGACAATCTGCTGCAACAGAGGACCAATGATAGGACCAAAGTAATCGGCAATCAAGCGAATGACTAAGAAGACAATCGCATTGACGATGGCCAAGACACCGATACGGACCTCAGGAGACCAAGAAGAACCCATTCCAACTGAAGATTTCTCTCCCAGTTCTACCAAAAGTCGATTATAACGATTCATCATGGTCAATTGATTGATAGTATAGCCTCCCATATCTAGTTGCAAAAGTAAGACACAAAATAACTCAATACCTGCAAACAAAATAAATAAATAAATTTGATAATCTGTAGCCACATTATCTACCAAGAGCTGATGATGATATCTCTCATAGTGATGATGGATGACTTCGAGAGGAACAGAGTCGTCGAATTTTGGAATTTCTAAAGCTGGATAAATTTCTCGAAGAATAGACAACTTTGTTTTGAAATCTGCCCTCCACCGAGCAGCTTCTCCGATCGTCATCGATGCATAATTCGGAAGAGGAATCGGATTTCCATATTCTACGGGTTTTGGTGTCGATGGTTCTTTCCGTACAACTTTTCTTCTTCTCTTGACCCGAACTTTTTTCTTTTTCTTGACTTCTTCGGACTCTGAATCACTAGACTCGGAATCAGAGTCTGAATTCTTTCTTCTCTCTTTTTCTTCATCTCTTTCAATCTCTGCTTTTAATTCGTCCTGAAGCTCCTTTTCTTGTAATTCCAATTTTTCTCTCTGTAATTTCTCCTTTTCCAGTTCTTTCTTTAGTATCGCGATTTCCTTGTCGATTTTCTTTTTCTGTTCGATTTCTTTCTCTGTGATTTCTCTTTTCTTTTGAAGTCGAGAAATTTCTTCTCTTTCTTTTCGAATCTTCTCAGTAAAGAGTTGTTTTTGTTCTTCAATCTTTCTTCGAGTAACTTCTTCCTCATCTTCTTCTTCCTCATCTTCTTCTTCCTCATCTTCGTCTTCCTCATCTTCGTCTTCCTCATCTTCCTTTTCTTCGATCTTTGGTTCAGGATCATCTGTATCGGAAATATCTGAATCTTCTGGAGTTTTTGGAAGAATTTCAGGAGATCCAGGAAATTCAGGAAGAGGTTTCGAAATAATTACAGGTAAAACTTCTGAAATAACAGATATCTCAGGTTCTTTTTCGCTTTTGACTTCGTTCTTGACAGAGACAGGATCGATCCTAAGAGGAGGAAGATGTGTCGTATCTATCTGTGGCGATGAGAGTGTCGTTGGTTCTTTCTTTTTCCCAAGTTCTACAATTCTACCAGATATTACAGGCAATTGTGTAAGAGGAGTATTTGAGACAGGATGCATTACTGGAGAATTATTTTTTGTTCCAAGAGGGACAAAATTTAATTTGTCTCGAGAAATTTCTTCTCCATTAATTCGGATCGGTGTGTTATCTTTGGGTGAAGGGATACGAGTCTTTTCTCTTTCCAAAGTTTTCTCTATTTGTTTCTTCTCGGCTTCTCTCTTCTCGGCTTCTCTCTTCTCGGCTTCTCTCTTCTCGGCTTCTCTCTTCTCGGCTTCTCTCTTCTCGGCTTCTCTCTTCTCGGCTTCTCTCTTCTCGGCTTCTCTCTTCTCGGCTTCTCTCTTCTCGGCTTCTCTCTTCTCGGCTTCTCTCTTCTCGGCTTCTTCTCGAGTTATACGTTGAAGCTTCTCCTGTAATTCTTTCTCACGCTCTTGTAATTCTCTTTCCCTTTCTTTCTCACGCTCTTGTAATTCTCTTTCCCTTTCTTTCTCACGCTCTTGTAATTCTCTTTCCCTTTCTTTCTCGCGCTCTTGCAATTCAAGTAACCCTTGTCGTCTTTTCTCCTCTTCCAGAGAAAGCTTTTCTAAAGATGCCTTCTTAATCTGTTCTTCTTTTTCCAGAGTTTTGAGACTCTTTTCGATAGTTGCTTTCTTTTCTTGTTCTTGCTTCTGTAGTAAGAGCAAACGGTTTTGAATTTGTATCATCGCTTCTTGTTTCTCACGAAATTCTCTTTCTTCGTGCTCCTTCCTCTCTCGAAGTTCTCTTTCTTCACGTTCCTGTCTCTCAAATTTTTCCAGCTGTAGTTGTTTGTCCGACTCTAAACGTTTTTCAGCTTCGATCCTACTTTTCTCCATTCTTGCATCTTCTTCCAGTTTCCTTTTTCTATTCTCGATTTTCAACTTTTCCATATTCTCTTCTTCTATTCTCTTCTTCTGTTCTAATAGGATTGCTTGTTCTTTTTCTTGTTGGTTTCTTTGTTCCAAGAGTTTCAACTCTTCCTTCGCCTTTTCTAGTCTAGTGTTCATTTCTTTTTCGTAAGTTTTCATTTGTTCTTCATAAGCAAGTATTTTTTGTTTTGTCTTTTCCTCTAAATCTAAGACGACCCCTTTAGGTCCATCCGGATAACCCTTCTCGGGGTTATTTAAGGAAAAGGGAACTTCTACTACTGTTTCTGCTACTGGCTCCAACGGAGGCTCTATTTTCGGAGAAGATACAGCAGAAGTCTCTGCAACCGAGCCGTCAGGGGTTTCTATAGGAATAGATTCTACCAAAGGAGTTTCTTCGGGTAAGGGAATAACAGATGGAATCTCTTCTACAGGGATTACTTGAATCTCTACCATACTTCCCGATTCTACTTTATTGGAATTTTCCACAGAACTTTGAATCGGAGTATCAGTAGTTCCAGTCATTTCAGGAACAATCTTTTCGACAGACTTACTTTCACCATTGTCATCGGGTTCGTTTTTACCCCGATTTTTGTTATCTTCTTTCTTCTCAGAAAGTTTTGGTAAAGCTGCCAATTTAGGTCTACCGATAACATCAGGAGGTTTACTATCAGAATTAACAGGTTTATTATTTCCTGAAGAACGCCCCTGTCTCTTCATTTCATATTTTTGATGAAATATTTAAAGTAAAAATAAGAAACTATAGTTTCTTATTTTTAAGAAATTATTTAAAATGGACCCGTTGGTCCATCCGGATAAGCCTTTTGGACTTTAGGCGAATATTTAGGCAAAATAAGCATAGGCGGCCCAAAACATCCACATGACGATCAAAAGGATGACAGCCGAGATGATGGCGGCTCCAAGCAGACGTCCCTGTGAGCACTGCTTGTTGTCGTTACTGTGTTCCTCAGACGAGTTATCGTCGCAGCAATTCTGCTCCAGTACAAAATAAGGACGGAGAGCAAAGTACAGAAAATAAAAGATGAGCACGAGGACGAGCATCACAAACAGAAAGTGCCAAAAGCTCCATCCCTGGCATGCAGTCTGACCATAGTGGGCGTCGTGCTTGGCGTCGTGCTTGGCGTAGTTAGCAGCATCACCATTCATTACATAACGAGTAGTATCAGGTGAAGCGCGACTGCGCAAAGCATCGGCACGGGACGCACCGCGAGCGAGGGGAGAAGGACTAACATCTTGTTCCATTAGAGAAGCGGCGAGAGCACTGAGAGGCTGGTCTGACATTTTTTAATTAGATATATTTTTGGAAAAAAAAGTTTTTGTCTTTAGATGAATTTCCATGCTTTTTCCAAAAACAAATGCGAAACAAACTTTTTCTTCCTGTTTTGAAGGGTCTTAAAACGAGTTTCCATTTTTCTTCCTTATTTTATATTTTTAAAAAATTTCTTAAATAAGACTTAGTAACCCTTGTATTAAAACGCGATGTAAATCTACTTCTTATATTTTTAATCAAATACCAGTTAAAAAGACAAAAAAATTTCTCAAAATTATTTTTACACAATAAAATAAAAATGGGAGTTCAAGCTTCTGATTACGCTGGTCATTGCCTGTTTCTTGTGATTGTGGTCTTTCTTCTGACCTTTCTTATCCTCACCTTCTATAACCCGAAGTGGGTTCAGCGTAAGGATTGTGGCTGCCCTACCGGCGAGAATGATCCTATGGTGACTGTTCTCTGGGCTCTGGGTATTACTCTGGCTATTCTCCTGATTCTGGCCATGTTGTTCTACGCCTTTAGCTCCTACTGCTAAATTTTTCTAATTTTTGTTTCTAAAAATTAGTTTCTAATCAACTGTTTGAGCTCGAAATTGTTCTACAAGGCCTGTTAAGGTCCTTTGTGCCTCGAATACGGACGGTAGCTCTGACATAATCTACAATTTCAGTTATAGTAGCAAGATTATCCTTTTTGTTAATAAAAGTAGATTGTCGATGAGCCATCGTGTACAAAAAGATTTCTCTTTCTTCTCTAGTTTCCAAAGAAGGGTATAATTCAAAACATTCATCGTAGCTTAGCAAAGACACTCTGACAGCTAATTCCTACATCTTTCTTTTCAGACTGACAGAAACTTGCATCTTTTTCTATTATATTTCTTAAAATATAATCATTTTTATAGTTTACGAATAAGGTGAGAATTACGTGTTAGCTGATAACCCTTCCATGTAACACTCTAGATGCACTTTTACGTTGCATACAGTGCAGTTAGTATTATATTCAGAACAAACTTGTATAATCTGTAGGAGGACAGAAGGACCAAGTAACTTTTGAAACAAGTGCAGTGCAGAATCACGGTGTGTTGTTTAATCATTTGTGTTTATATTTTCTCATAAAATATAATCTGCATTCGTTTTATTTTTTTTATTTTGTTTTATTTACTTACGGGCTTTAGCGGCCTTCTTTGCCACCTTCTTCGCGGCAGGAGCCTTCGAGTCACGAAGAACAGCCTGGATACGATCCAGAGCAGCTTGTGACTCAGGAGCCTTAGCCAGAGCAACATACTCGGCCGGCAGATCGTCCTTGCCAACGAATCCCTGTGAGAAGATTGAGGCAAAACGGTTGTGGGCAAAGTCAGCGCGGTCAAAGGGAGCGCGGGGCTCTCCAGACTTGGTGACCTGATTGGCAGGGTCCTGCTCGTTGGTCTCCAGAAACTCAAGGTAAGGTCCCAGATATTCCTCCATAACGGGATCGGCGTGGAAGTGAATCGACTCCTTGTCGTTTTCATCTACCTGAACTTCGCGAACACCGCTAGCCTTGGAGTAGCGACTGGCCAGAGAGGTCAGGAGGGTTCGGTTGAACATGTTGTTCTCCAGCACCTCTGCAAAATGAGAGCTGATGGCCTTGCCCTTGGCATCCTTTCCGAAGTTGGCATTCAGAAGGAAGTTCTTGAGCTCCTCCGTCACGAAAGCCGGAGCGGAGAGACCCTTGTTGTCGCTGGGAGCGCGTTTCTTCTTAACACGCAGGTTGCGAGCAACGTAGTTCTTCTTCAGTTGGCGAACACGCTTGTTCACAATCGAAGTAAGAGCATTCACGTCCCTACGTCCAAAGTCAACTCCCTTGATGCGCAGGCGCTGACCAGGCTTGACGGAACCCACCTTCAAAGCGAGTTTCACAATGTCCTTGATTTCCTGGTTAATAGCGTCAAGCTGCAGCTTGAAATCGGCAGGGTCGATGTTCTGGCCGGGCTTTTTCGTGTGGTCTGACCCAATAACATGGGCAGGCGTGGTATCGGTAGCGAATACAATTCCAACTTCTCTCTTAGCTTTCGACATTTCTCTTTTTCTATAGGTTTTGTTCTTTTTAAGCTTCCTTTTCGGGTTCCTTTTTGTTGAGTTTTTGAAAGAATGGAAAAAAGAATTTCAAAATCATTTTTCCATTTTTGCCAACCATTTTGTTAAAATAGGTTTTGTTATTCGGGACAATTTTGATATCACTGTTTACATATATTTTTGTTAAAATATATTTTCCGAAATAATCTCTGTTAAACTATTAAAGTAAGGGGAGCATAGCTGCATATGCAAATTGGTTATATTTTAGAATCGAAAAATAAGGATCTTTATCATTCTTTGTAAAATTTTCAGAGGGAATAAGAATACCACTTTGATTAATGGTGTAAATAACGTAAGCTGGCATTTCCATCGTTTCGTCAAGAGGAGGAGTTCGATAACCAGGGTTTGTCTTATATTGATCCCAATAATACGCAACATTTAATGTTTTGAGAAGGGAACCATCGAGTACATTTTGAATTAAGTAAATATGATCATCTGAGTTGTGAAACAAGAAAGGATCTGTTCGGGTTGCCTGTGTGATCGAAACTTTTGTTAAAATCTCACGATCTCTACTATATCCTTCTAACCAAATCTTCAAATCCTTCTCACTCAAAAATACACCGACACCTTTTTCAGATGAAAAATCTTCTTCGGTGAGAAACTTTCTTGATATAGCATAAGTAGTGGCATTATGACCATACTCTTTGAAATATTGAGACAAAATGTAAAGAAGACCATCTGCAAACTTCTGCGTGTATAGATAAATCTTTTTTCCATTGGAAGTAAAAAGAGAAGGCATGACTTCTTTCACAAAATTCCAACCTTCTTTAAAATTTTGCGTATAAGGAAACCTTCTTATCTGTGGTAGTTCATATACGTCGCGATCTCCTTTTTCTCCGATTTCAATATACTCTTCCCAAAAATTCGGAATCGAAACGCGTTCCTTTCCCACTCCGTATAAACGAATCAGCCAACGAAGAATCTGGAAAATTAAATCAAGCTCTTTACGAATCTGAATGACATGTTCGACTCGACTAAGTTTCTTTTTTTCTTGGATAGCTATCGTGGTTTGTAATGTCTTTTGTACTATCGTTTCTCCAAGAGGATTTGCAGGACCTTCAGGATATGTGTTTTTAGAAGTCGAAGTCGAAAAAACAGGAACATAGAATCCAAAAGGAACATCTAAAATATTATACCAAAGACCTGTTACTTTTTTATTCGAATAGGTAGCAGCGATAGGCTTTGGAAAATGCTTTAACACATTTTCAATAGGAGCCACAATAACATCTTTCCGTGTAACAAGGTTTTCAGGTTGACTGCTTGGGAGGATTAGAAGGAAATCATGTAGATACAAGCCTCTCATTTTACCATACTCGTCAATATATTGAGCCGTTGCAAGTTTATTTGTCATATCGTAGTAATTAACTCTTGAGAATAGGTTTTCTCGAGCTACAATGTCAACTTTTTGTTTTTCTCTTTCCAATCCCCAAGAGATAGTTTTGGCTGTTCGAATAAACGTCTTGTAAACAAAATCATAAATATCTTTAAAAATAGCTCTTGTCTTCTTATCTTTAAAAATATTTACAATTAATTCAGTATGAGAATAAGGCAAATGGTCTGATTCAGCCCCGGGAGTCAAGTAAATTAAAACCGTAGGTCTTTCAGGACGAGGTGTGCGAACATAAAAGGCTTTGTGGCGAGGAACTTCAAGTGAACCAGGAGACTCTGTAGTTCCAGGAGAGAAGATAAACAAATTAATCTTATAAGATTCTTCTATCGCTCGATAATAAAGTAAAGGATCTAGATAACCATCTTTTGGCAAAGATGGCGTAGAATCGTAAATTTCTTGAGACAAAAGCCCCGGTTTAATATTCTTGATAATAAGGTTTCTCATCTGTCTTACATATTTTTCCTTATCTTTTGTCTTTTCATAAGCCTTATCACTGGAGGCTAATGAGATAGCATGCAAGAGAGAATTGGGAGAAAGAGGAACCCCTTTTCTTCTTAAATTTTTCAATTGAACGTTCTCTAAAAGTTTTGTAATACTACTTGGCAAAAGACCATATTTACCGACTTGAACCACTTTATCGTGTTTAATGACATGCAGTTCTCCTCCTCTGGTATATTTCTTGACTCCTTTTTCTGCCTCTTTGTTGTCTTGAAGTTCTTCTTCTGGCTCTCTGGTGTCTTCCTCTGGGATGGCCACTTTTCCGGGTTCATCAACATCCTCCTCCTCTTCTTCCTCTTCTTCATCAACATCCTCCTCCTCTTCTTCCTCTTCTTCATCAACATCCTCCTCTTCTTCATCAACTTCATCCTCCTCTTCTTCATCAACTTCATCCTCCTCTTCATCAACTTCATCCTCCTCTTCTTCATCAACTTCATCCTCCTCTTCTTCATCAACTTCATCCTCCTCTTCTTCATCAACATCTTCCTCTTCAAACTCTTCTTCGAAAATCTCTTCCATTTCTTTACCAGATTCTACTTTCTTTCCTTTTTTCGGTTTAATCTCTTCTTCATACTCCTCTTCCTCATCTTCTACCTCTACTTCATCTTCTACCTCTACTTCATCTTCGACTTCTTCAAACTCTTCGACTTCATCTTCATCACTTGCTTCTTCCTTTCCCTTATCATCGCTAAATCTGACCTTCTTTGTGATATCACACTCGTCGCCTTCCTCAACATCACATTTTACTTCTTCGTCTTCCTCAACATCTTTTGCTACATTTCCTACATTTTTTCCAAGTTTTTTGTAAAGAGTAGAATAGAGAGAGGTTGAAGAGGTCATATGATCTTTCGCAAAACAGCAAGGCAACCCTGGATACTTTGCAGAGTTGTTTAATTTGTTCAACTTAACTCCGGGAAAAGGATGAGAATCATTGGGACAAACAAAATGCAAATCGGTCCCTGGAAGATTTAAAACTTGTCTTTCTGTCACTTCTCCTTCGTAAATAAAAGTCTTGCCTTGCCACTCCTCGATTTCATCTTTTCCAATGGGTATCGGCTGAAACTGGCATTCACGAGCATATTTTCGAATAAACAGATCAGGAGCAACAGATCGAAGGCGTAAATTTCTTCTCGAGTCGTCTTTGGCTGCTTTCTTCACAGAAATTTCTCTCTCGTATGTACTAATTTCAGGAAAATAAGAGGCATAAAACTTTTCTAAATCGGCTGCATTATCTTGATATCTTGACAAAAGACGACTCAAAATATTTATAAATTGATTGGCAACTTCCACACTTTCAGCGCTGGAGATTTTAACAATTACATACTTATCACCAGGGTTAAGCCTCAATGTCTTCGGACTGGTAGGAGATGTTTTCGATTTTGATTTTGAAGTTTTGGAAGACGGAGAAGAGATAGAAGAGGAAAGTGGAAAGGTTTCTCCTTGTGACACTGCCTGAGTCAGATAAAAAGCCACAGAATACAATCGGTCTTCATCTTCTTTGGCATCACTGCTTTCTTTTATAGATCGATAATAGATCTTGATACTATTTTTAGCACTGTAGAGAAAGTTGATAGTATCTTTTGTAAAAAAGTAATGACTAAACAGTTCGTCATTCAGAATCATGTGAGATAATAATAGAGGGTTAATATCAACCTTATAGATCAAGTATTGTGCTGCAATCGATTTTTCGGATTTTGTTTTAATATCCAAAGGTAAAGCTGCTCCAATACGATTCAAGATAACATCGCTATCCATTCCATCCACAGGAATTTTAACTCTCAACTGATTCCCAATACTATAACTTGCTTTGATATAGTTACTCTCATTCTTCTTTACATTCTTGCCATCATTTGTTTTTACAGTGAGATAGATGGTATTACTAACTTCTTTGAAGTTTGAAGAAATAATTCGAGTAAAATCTGGAGCAGTTTCTAAAGTTTCCCCTGTATACAATTTAATTAAATATTCGTTGGGCACATCAACCATGTTTGTTTTCCATTTGATAAAGGGAACGTTTTCAGAGGCCTTACTACTATCAAAGATTTCATAACCATCTTCTACTGTCAAAGCTTTTCCATCCTTTTCCATTTCACAGTGGACAATAATGGAACTAATTTGTATCGGAGAATGTTGTAAAATCGGATAAGATTCTAACTCCTCTTCCAAAACAATCATCTTATTCAACTTTTCTCGATCCTGTTCTAGTTCATTGTCAAACTTTTCTTTCCAATCTTGTGCTAATAGACGCATTTCAGCCATGTCTGCAATCGAATGACTACCTACTTCTTTGGCTACTTTGTTGATATCTTCCAGTTTGGTTTTTTCATTTGCCTTGTAATACAAAACCACCAAATCATCACCAGGAAGAAGATATTTTTTCTTTCGAATGTCAGAAGTTGCTTCCAGTAGTAAATTTCTACCCTCGGAAGACAAAAAACGTACTGGAATACCGAGATCAATGGCCTTTTGATAATGTAATGTGACTTCGTTGTTAAATTCGGCCATATTTTAGAATGGGGATATTCTTTTAATTTTCCAATCTCAAAACCCAAAATTGAAAACGAATTTCTAAAAGAATAAATTAAAAAGGAAAACATGCAAACGCGTTCAAAGACATCAGGAAATCAGAAGCAAAAAGTAGGAAACAAGAAACAGAGAGTGGAATTTGTAGAGGATTTTGAGGAATTGGTAGAAGCTGTCGAAGAAGAAAGACAAGAAAAAGACGATATCTTATTCGGGCTCACTCTAACACGAAACGGAAAGAGTATTCAAATCGATGACGAACTCCTCGAACGCCTTCGTTCTGTCGCTCCCAAGCCAACAGTTCCGAAGATCGATCCTTACACCGACTATCCTGTCTATCAAAAGATTCTCCAGACACAAGCTCTTCCTCTCGATTTTCTTTCCCAATGTGACGCGAGCATGACCGTAGAAGACAAGAGACTTGCTGAAATTATTAGCGGTATGCCTTTGGATTGGCTGGCAATGCAAACTTCCAAGACTCTTTCAAACACTTGGGAATACAATGTCAAGCTAACCACTCATGTGAAGACCGCAGATCAACAATCCAAGGGTCTCTGCTGGGCCTATGCTTTTCTGAACATATTTCGTTATTCGGTCATCGCCAAGTTTAGTCTCGAAAGTAAGTTCGAGTTTTCCGAATCGTATTTCTTTTTCTATGACAAGCTGGAGAGAAGTAATTTATTCCTTGAATACATGTGGATCTTTGCTTGCGAAGGACGTCCTCTAAATGATCGCGATGTTCGACTTTTTACAGGTTCTGGAGGAGATGGACACATGTTATCTGACGGAGGTTGCCACAACTATGCCGTCAATCTTTTCAAGAAGTACGGTGCCGTCCCGAAACATGTCTACGGAGATAGTTTCAATAGTCGAACGAGCGTGTATCTGAATGAGAACCTTCAGATGATTCTTAACCACTTTGCTTTGGAAATCTTTCGAGGAGATACCAGAAACAAAAAGAGAGTTTGGTCAAGAAAGACTTTCGAGAAGAAGAAAGGAGCGTATATGCAAATTGTCTACAAGCTGTTGGTCAAGTTTTTGGGAAAGCCTCCTGCTCCGAATGATACTTTTACATGGATTTATCGCGATTCTGACGACAAGTCTCATAGTATGCCTGGTCTGACTCCTGAAAAGTTTGCTCGGGTGATCATGGACATGCCTACCGATCTCATCTGTATCATCCATGATCCCCGTCATCCTGAAACATACTATCAGAGTTGTTTCTCTCCTTATTCTACCAATATGATTGGAGGAACATCTTCTCATTCTCTGAATCTCCCGATCGAAGAGTTTAAGAAAGTCGTAGCAGAAAGTCTGAAAAACGATTGCGGTGTTTGGATGGCCTGTGACATGGGTAAGTGCTTTGATTACGATACCGGTATTTCAGACACCAAACAGTTTGACTACAACTGGATTCTGGGAACGGACGTACAATTTAGCAAGAGCGACATGTTAGACATGCATACATCTTTTGCCAACCATGCCATGATGTTTGATGGAGTAGATACAATTGAGAAGGACGGTGAGACAGTAGGATACAATCGTTGGCGTATCTTTAACAGTTGGGGTGACAACTGTTCAGACGAAGACAGTAAAGATCACGGGCGTTATCAAATTTCCGACGAATATTTTAACAAGTATGTTTCCATGGCTGCTGTTTCTCTAAAATTCTTCGAACAAGATGCTTTACAAAAGATCTCGGATAACATGCAAAGAGGAAAGTCTTTTACCTATGATTATACAGACAGCATGGCAACACAAGCTATGAGAGCACCTTGTTCACATTGCAAGAAGCAAGGAGATTTTCGCAAAAAGAAATGATTTTACAATTTATGATTTACCTCATAAATGTCTTTTTTGACAAATAACAAGGATGTTAATATTCTTATCTTGTTGAAACTAAAAAGTATAGATATAAGAAATGTGCTGCTGGTTAACAAAGTCTGTAGTAAGTACAATAACGAAGTCTTATGGATGAACTACTGGCACAGAAGAGTTGATTGGATTTGTGTTACAAACTGTAACGAAAGATCTTGGAAAGAGTTTTCTCTTCTTCTATTTGGATGTTGTCAGAAGGCTATCAGTACAGGTGTAGACATTTCAGAGATTCCAGACAATCGCTATTACTGGAACCAATGTATGGCAAAATCTGCCGAAGGTGGTCATCGGAATCTTATAAACTTCTTTATTGTCAAAGGTTCGGATCAATGGAACTGGGCCATGGCTAGCGCTGCACGAGGAGGTCATCGTGATTTAGTAGATTTCTTTATTTCTAAAGGTGCAGATGATTGGCATTACGGCATGAACGGTGCAGCACAAGGAGGCCACCGTGATTTAGTAGACTTCTTCATTTCCAAAGGTGCCAACGATTGGAATTGGGGTATGCGAGGTGCAGCACAAGGAGGCCACCGAGATTTAGTAGATTTCTTCATCTCTCAGGGTGCAGACGATTGGAGTTGTGGTATGATTGGCGCAGAAAAGGGAAAGCGTCCCAAATTAATTAAATTTTTTAGAAAACTCCAAGATCAAAAATTGCACAGAGTGTAACAAAAGAAACCAAAACTGATCACTTAATACAAATCAAAAGAGATAAATGTCTTTTTTAACGAATAACAAGGATGCTAATATTCTTATCTTGCTGAAACTAAAAAGTATAGATATAAGAAATGTTTTTTAATAAAGATACAAGTAAGTATAATAACGAAGTTTTATGGATGAACTACTGGAGAGAAGTCCAGATTGGAAAGTTGTTACAACTTGTAGAAATAGATCTTGGAAAGAGTTTTCTCTTCTTGTTTTTGCTTGTGTTCCGGCGAGGGAAAAGAAAGAAGATATTACAGATTTTGCAAAAGGGTCCTACTATTGGAACTTGTGTTTGTTTAATGCTGCTAGGCTAGGATATCAAGATCTAGTGGAATATTTTTCTGGTTGGGCAAATATGTGGGATTTGGGTTTGAAAGGAGCAGCATTAGGAGGTCATCGAGACTTAGTTGACTTCTTCATCTCTAAAGGTGCAAAAGATTGGGATTTGGCTATCTGTTATGCCGCACAAGGAGGCCATCGAGATTTGGTAGGATTCTTCATTTCGAAAGGTAATCATGGTTGGGATATGGGTATGCACGGTGCAGCATCGGGAGGTCATCGAGATTTAGTAGAATTCTTCATCTCTCAAGGTGCCAATGATTGGAATGGAAGTATGTCTCATGCAGCAGGAGGAGGTCATCGCGATTTAGTAAATTTCTTCATCTCAAGGTGCCAATGATTGGAATGTAAGTATGTCTCATGCAGCAGGAGGACATCGCGATTTAGTAGACTTCTTCATCTCCGAAGGTGCCGAAGATTGGAATTATGGTATGAAAGGTGCAGCAAAAGGAGGCCATCGAGATTTAGTAGACTTCTTCATCTCCAAAGGTGCCAAGAATTGGGATTGGGGTATGCATGGTGCAGCACAAGGAGGTCATCGCGATTTTGGAGACTTCTTCATCTCCAAAGGTGCCAAGAATATACTAATCGAAACAAGAAATGCAGAGTAAAGTAGAGATTACTGTAATTTACAAAAAATGATTTTATAATTTGAAATAAAACACTAAAATGGCTTTTTTAACTAATAACAAGGATGTTAATATATTGATTTTGTCGAAATTGGTCTTCGAAGATTTGAGAAACGTTTTGATGGTGAATAAGACAACCAACAAATATAATAACAATATTTTGTGGTTGAACCATCAAATGAGAGCTTCAGATTTTAATCTTATGAGAACAGTCATCAAAAGGTCCTGGAAAGATTTTTCTCTACTGCTTATCAGATATCTCGATTTAGCCAAGGGAAATTATAATGAAGCCATGAAGTTGGCAGCACAAGGAGGTCATCGAGATTTAGTAGACTTCTTCATATTCAAAGGTGCCGACGATTGGGATTTTGGTATGGAAGGTGCAGCAGAAGGAGGTCATGGAGATTTGGTAGACTTCTTCATCTCCAAAGGTGCCGACACTTGGGATTGGGGTATGGAAGGTGCAGCACAAGGAGGTCATCAAGATTTAGTAGACTTCTTCATCTCCAAAGGTGCCAACGATTGGAATTGGGCTATGCAAGGTGCAGCACAAGGAGGCCATCGAGATTTAGTAGACTTCTTCATCTCCAAAGGTGCCAACACTTGGGATTCGGGTATGGAAGGTGCAGCACAAGGAGGTCATCAAGAATTAGTAGACTTCTTCATCTCCAAAGGTGTCAAAGGCTGGTATTGGGCTATGGAAGGTGCAGCAGAAGGAGGCCATCGCGATTTGGTAGACTTCTTCATCTCCAAAGGTGCCGATTGAAAAACATTAATCGAAACAAGAAATGCAGAGTAAAGTAGAGATTACTGTAATTTACAAAAAATGATTTTGTAATTTGAAATAAAACACTAAAATGTCTTTTTTAACTAATAACAAGGATGTTAATAAAATGATTTTGTCGAAATTGCCCTTGGAAGATTTGAGGAATGTTTTGACGGTGAATAAGACAACCAACAAATATAATAACGATATTTTGTGGTTGAACTATCAAATGAGAGCTTCAGATTTTAATCTTATGAGAACAGTCATTAAAAGGTCCTGGAAAGATTTTTCTCTACTGCTTATCAAGTATTTAGTCAAGAGAAATTATAATGAAGCCATGAAGTTGGCAGCAAGAGGAGGTCATCGCGATTTAGTAGACTTCTTCATCTCCAAAGGTGCCAAAGGTTGGAATTTTGGTATGGAAGGTGCAGCACAAGGAGGTCATCGGAATTTAGTAGACTTCTTCATTTCCAAAGGTGCCCGCTATTGGGATTGGGCTATGCAAGGTGCAGCACAAGGAGGTTATCGAGATTTAGTAGACTTCTTTATTTCCAAAGGTGCCAACGGTTGGAATTTTGGTATGGAAGGTGCAGCACAAGGAGGTCATCGGAATTTAGTAGACTTCTTCATTTCCAAAGGTGCCCGCTATTGGGATTGGGCTATGCAAGGTGCAGCAAAAGGAGGTTATCGAGATTTAGTAGACTTCTTTATTTCCAAAGGTGCCAACGGTTGGAATTTTGGTATGGAAGGTGCAGCAAAAGGAGGTCATCGCGATTTAGTAGACTTCTTCATCTCCAAAGGTGCCCGTGATTGGAATTGGGCTATGCAAGGTGCAGCACAAGGAGGCCATCGAGATTTAGTAGACTTCTTTATTTCCAAAGGTGCCAAAGGCTGGAATATGGGTATGCAAGGTGCAGCACAAGGAGGCCATCGAGATTTAGTAGACTTCTTTATTTCCAAAGGTGCCAAAGGCTGGAATATGGGTATGCGAACTGCAGCAAGAGGAGGTCATCGAGATTTAGTAGACTTCTTCATCTCCAAAGGTGCCAACAATTGGAATTATGGTATGACAGGTGCAGCAGAAGGAGACCATCGAGATTTAATCGCGTTTTTTAGAAATAAAATAGGAAACTAATAAAAAATTCGATTTGATTAACATATTTTAATAAAGAAATTAACATATAATAAAAAATGTCTAAAAGACTTTACAGAGAGATGAAAGAAAAACAGAGAGAAATTCTCTGCAAATATCCACCTACATATATTTACCAGTGTAATTTTAACGAAGGAACTCTAATGTTAAGTAAGCCAGGTTATTATAAGTTGAGAGAAAATATTGTATTTAAACCGAATCCTTGTTCTGACTATTTTCCTAGATCAGATCAGAAACAATATAATACTCCTGGATTTTTAATGGGTTTTTTCGCAGTGATTTGCATCTACGGGGAAGACATTTATTTAGAGTTAGATGGTTTTACAATTTCAGCAAGCGAAGAATTTATATTGCAACAGAGATTCTTTTCGATAATAGAGCTAGCAAATTCTCCTTTTATATTTGTTAACGGGGCTTCTCAGGGGCCTGGAGCTTTTTCCACTTTTGATTCTTTTCGAGCAGCAAAGAATGTTATCATTAGTGGAGGAATTTTAGGTCGCAACTCGCATCATTGTGTTCATGGTTCCAAGACATCATATGTCCTCCTCGAGGATTTAGTATGTGAACAATTTGAATTCGTAGGGGTAGCTATCAATGGTAGCGAGAATCTTATGTTTCATAGAGTAGATATTCGAGACTCTCGCAAAGACATTCCTGTCCTGGCAACTTATTCTGCTGCTCGTTTTGCGAGGTTATTTGCTCGAAGGTTTTTATCTCGACAGCCTTTTTCACTTCCATTAAATATGAGAAAAGAGTTAATAAGAAGACTTACTTTACTAGAAATACAATTAGATGAAACTTTCTCTGAAATAATGTCATGTGGACAAACCACGAACGAATTATTTCGCAACGACTGTCAACTTCCTGATGGCAATGTGTATGGTTTGTTAGTAAAAAATAACGGTTTCGCTGTAAATGAGTTAGAAAGTTCTTCAACTACAGCTGAACTTTCCTCCAATGTATTTTGTAGAAGAGTATCAATAAATAATATCGAAGGCAGAGTCGATGAAATTCTTGGATTATCTCTTCGAGATGGAACGGGAGGGCAAGTTGATGTCGCCGGTGCTGTTTTACAAATTGATAGAATCGTTCGAGATGGCAAATATCATGGAAATGTTTTATCAGATCTTCAACTTTATTTGGCTGAAATATCTCTAACTCTTGTAATTCCGATTGGAAAGACGAACATCACTTTTGATGTTATCAACTGGAGTAAGGGATACGGAGAGTTTATAAATTTAATGGAATCTGGTTATAAGTTTGTTAAAGGAACAGATTCCATGTTACATATTAACAAATCGGTCTTTGCTTTTCGTATTGATGCTATTAATAATTTTGCAATGGAGAAATGTAGTTATGATAATATCCGTAATGTTGGAAGAATCGGCATCACAGACGAATTTGAAAAAGTAGGACAGATTAAGAATCATGATCTATTTCAAAGAGATCGTTACTGTGGTGCCGATACTACAGGAATCAGTATTTCTTATTGTAAGAATGTTAGTATTGAAAATTTTAAAGGTTACAATTTATTCTCTCGTAATGGTAATGCTATTGGTATTTCAGAATATTTTGGAAGTACAAATATAAGACTGGATAGAGTCAAACTGAAAAATATCAAAGCAGGAAATAAGAAGAAATGTGACAAGAGAGGAAAACCTTTGGGAGAGAATTATTATGGTAAATTAGTTCCATGCAAAGAACTTCCAAGAGCCATAGGCATTCGATACGAAAAGAGAAATGAAGCTATCGTAGAAATCAAAGATGTGACAATTTGTAACTTATCTTCTCCTGCAAAGCCTATTAAAATTGAAACTTATTAAGTGTAAAAACTGATTTTTCAAATAAAAACTTGAAAAATAAGCACAACAATGGAAAAATTACCTTTGTTTCTCTTGATTGACAAGATTTCTACGCTGGATTTTTTGAATCTTGTCACAACCTGTAAGACATTTCAAAACAAATATATTGTCAAGAAGGAAATGTTTTGGGCGATTTTGTTGAAGAGAGATTTTCCAGAACATTACGAATGGACTTTGATGAATGGTGGTTGTTTTTCCGAAATGTACTTGAAGAGGTGTAATTTTTATTCTTGTGGTGCTATACAAATACCATTATATGTGACTCTTAGTGAGGAAGAAGAGATTTGGAAAAGTACAGATGGAGATTGTTACAATAGCATGCAAGGATTTGTATTGCGTAAAGATAAGACGGACCCGAACCTCGCATATCTGTATCCGAGAACTTACTTTCGGATTAACCAGAAAGTTTCTCCTATAATATCATCGAAATCTCGAAATGTTATGAAGATAGATTTCAAAGAATACAGGAGAGAGGTAGTTCCAAGAGATGATTCTGTATTTGGAGAAGTAATCTTTTATAGAAGAGGAAATGGTAAAGTAACTTGGTTCAACTACGACTGTTCTGCTCGTATTACCTTTGAAGGTTACAATATGTCTGGTTTCTATGTGGAGAAACAGGGATTTCTTTAAATAAGTCCAAAAAGGCTTATCCGATGAACCTAACGGGTTCATTTTAAATATTTGTTTTGAATAAAAACAAATCTTTATTTTTTACAGAAGTTACGTGTACAGCACCCGCGAACTCCTTTGGTGTTAATATCTTCGGAAACTTCCTGAAGCTTGGTCCATGCCACCTTGGCAGCATAGAACAACATGGGAGCCATGTAAACGAGAGACATATTGAAACTCTGGTAGAGTTGATCGTTGATGATACCACGGGTATGGAGATCATCGAGAACCATCTTTACAAGGCTCAATCCGATAGCCCGTTTCTCTTGGCCTGAGAGAGGTGTAGCACGTCTCGCGTTAAAAGCCTCAATAACATCAACCGTTTTACCCATGATAATTTCAAGAGATTCCATCTCAAAGTTGCCATTGGTGACCATCAAACCAATCTGACTCGATAAAGTGGAATAGAGTTCTTGAATTTCTTGGTTAAGGGAAGTTTCTTGTGTAACTGGAGCAACTGGTGTCGTAGTGGTGACGACTGAAATCGATGGAGTCGTTGAAGCGGGCTGTGTCTCAGTTTCCATTTTTAATTTCTTTCTTCTTTTTAAATATGTACAACTATCCGGATCTTCGGGTTCTATCTTAAATAAAAGAAGTTACTAACAAAAATGAGAAGAGATATTCCTCGAGTAGTAGTTTGCCACGGACCTGTTGGATCTGGAGTAGGCCCGACAGGACCAATTGGAACAAATCCTGTTACTCCTCCGCCTCTCCTCGAAATCCAAACTCCTGTAGCGCGTTAACTATCGTTTAAGATTTATCACTAACCTTACACTTATTAAAAATATGTTCATCATATTTAATTCCTGCATTAATGGAAACGGGGACACCATTAATAGTTCGAGTTATCGTAGAATGTGAGTGACCACAGATCCATTGTGTGATAGGGTTGGAAATAAGATGTTCCAGATTCGTGTAAAATCTATTTCGAAATGGACTCTTTTGATATTTGGGAATACACATCTGATAACTTGGAGCAAAATGTGTTAGCACGATAACTTTTTTGTTTGTATCCAGAAGATTAAAAAGAGAATTTTCTAGGAAAATAACATCTTTCCGATGCAATTCGTTTAATCCTTTCTGTTTCAAAGGTTGACCTCGAAAAAGAATATTATCATCTCCCTTTCCAACTCCCTCTTTACCGATAATATGGCTCCATAAAACACAACCAAGAACAAAAGCGTTTTCCATTTCAACAATTGAGTTTTTAACGTAGAAGATATTTGAAGGGAGATTCTTTCTTATTTCTTCGTCTGTCTTTTCGATACCATATTTATTCCAATACTCGTGGTTACCACTCATCAGGAAAATATTTTCATAACGATATGAACATATTCTCAGGAATTCTTGATAATTTTCTTCAAAAGGATTGCCAATATCTCCTGCCAAAAATAGGGTATCTGTTATCTTCTTATCTTCCAATAGTTTTACATTTCGAAACTTGTCTCGACTATATTTTTCAAGGTGGATATCAGAAATATAGGAAAAACTGTTCAATCTTGCCTTTAGCATTTTTATGCGCAATCGGTGCAATCTTTTTTCATTTTTTCTAATAATAAGAACTCTTCATTTTCTTTTTCTTCCCTTGTTAGAGAAGAATTTCTTAGAAAAAAGTAAGGCCAAAACAGAAAGGTTAGTAATACGTTCATTGTCCTTGTTTTAATTCTTCTCTGATAATTGTAGACGAATAGTAGAAGAGAAAATATCAGACCTATTAGAAAATATAAAAAGAGAAATTCTAAAGGAACAGTTTCAGAAATTTCAAACATTGAGATGGTATTTAATATATTCTGAAATGTCTTTATATTTCAATGGAACCGTATATGGAACGGTTATCAGATAGATACCGTTCTCATCACACATTTGTCTCTTATATTCATCTTTACGAATCTGGTTAAGTAGATCTTGTTCATTTTTCAAAAAGGCTGAAGGATAAACATAGTGTTGGGCTCCGTTATATTCTATTGCAAGTTTCAAGGAGTCATTGTATAAATCCAGTTCCAAGTTTCTCCCTGTTTCCGGATTCTTTAAAAAATTCGGACGAATACAATAAAACTTTTTACCAAACATGTCTTCAACAACTTGTTTGCATAACTCTTCACCCTTTGATAGTTTCCCATTTTTATAACAGGAATGGCATCCTAACGCTAATTTCTTTTCAGCTTCCTCTTTATCTTTGAAATTATCTTTGAAATTTATATCTCCTTCAGTCTCTATCGGGGTTTGACTTTCTTCTGGTTCTACCTCTTCAGACTCTGCCAAATAAGATAGCTCGATAACGCTGTCGTGGCTAAAATCTATTTCTTCTTCGACTTCTTCTACAACTACTTCGTTACCTTCTTTTTCTTCTTTTTCTTCAACTTCCATACTATTTCCATTAATATCTTTGCCAAATAAAAGAGGTTTAAATCCTACAAATTTAACTTCTTTCTTTCCTCCAAAATAGTACCAGATAATGAACAAGGCTAGGACTAAAATACCCACTAAAAACTGCCAGCTGATTATCTCATCTAAAATGATTCTCATGGTTTCTTTTATTTGGAAAGAATATATTATAAAAATGATATTTTTTGATTAAAATGTATTGAAATAAATGAAAGTTTATTCGCAGGAAGAAATTGACCGCATCAGGGAGACTAAAGGAAAAGTTGAATTTACAGATGAAGAAATCTTTTCTCTCTTAGAACTCGCCGAACAGTTTGATATTGAAGTAGACGGAGACGGAACAGTAGAAAAGATGAAGAGTGTCATCTCACATGATCATTTTCATCGATGGACTCGGATTTATGGAAGAATCTATTTCTGAGATTCCTTATTTGGGTGTAATCCTTCTCTAAGCAACTATTTTTATGTCTTATCAGGAAAAAATGAAAACTATCCTATAACGAGAGTTCTTTTCTATAAAAATCTTGTGGATCAGGCTATGGAAATCTTTAGAAGAGCGAAGAAAAGAAGTAGAGAAAGAAAATGAATTTTTAATGAAAATTTCAATATGGAGGAAGTGACTGGAATGAGTTGTTTACCCGCAAGAAATATTACGGTTTATCGAGGAAACAAGAACTCCCAAAACATGAAAATCGATGTTGATGGAAGCAAAATGTCTGAAACATGGAAAGTGTTACCGAATATTACTCTTCAAGAAACAATGAATCTTTTGACAGGGATTGAAAATCTCTCCGCCATTCGTGTTACTGTTCCAATGTCTAGTGAACCTTACAAATTTACTATCTGGTCTCAAGAAAGAGGCTTTATCAACAACCAGTTTGATTTTATTCCAAATTCTCCTCTGCATGTGGAAATGGAAAAGATTCGCCAAGGCCATGCTTGTCCTTTGGAGAAGGTTGGTGATTATGTTTTCATCGCCGTCTTCCCCGAGTAATACTTACTTATATTTTGAATTACAAAAATATAAATATTTACTGGTCAAAGTAGCAGTTAGGAAACTCGTACATTTCCTTAAATTCCTCTAGGGAATAAATAGGAATACCTTTTTCTTCTGCTGTTTTTTCTTTTGCTGAACCTGTTCCTTTAACTCCTCCAACAACTAGACAGGTGGTATTTTTAGATACACTGGTCGTCACTTTACCTTCATTGTCCTTAATTTTCTGTTCTAAATTTTTGTCTCGAAAACCAGTAAAAACAACAGTAACACCTTCAATACTCTTTTTGGTTTTAGATGGTTTCGGAGAAGCCTTAGGCGAAGGAGTTTTTGGAGACTTCGAAACTACTTTCTCCGCTGTGGGCTTTTTGATAACAAGTTTAACTACTTTCTTGGGTACCGTAGGTTCAATCTCGGCTTTAGGAGCTGTCTTTTCAAGGATGGTTTCTCCAGGTTTCAGTAGTTTCTTTTTCTTCTGTCTTAGCAACTTTCCTTTGAGAACTGGAATATCGTCGAGAAACTGTTTAAACTTAGGCAAACCTTCCAAGAATCTTTCAGCTGTCTTCTCTCCAAACCCCTTAATGGCAACCAGTTGATCCAAAGTTACATATTCTGTCATCACGTTGGGGTACTCGTCGAGAACCATTTCCACCTTTCTTACACCAAAACCCATTCCAAAAGCACTACTGGCAGACATGATTTGACTTAGAGTTATGGTTTCCATGGCTTCATCTCTTGTCTTCAGAATTCTATCTACCACTCCAGCTCCGATTCCTGGGATCTTTTCGGCCAACAAATCGTCTCGGCTGGATTCCAAAAGAATTTTCACGGTATCAAAACCTGCATCGTAGAGTTTTTGTATCACAGATTCCCCCCAATATTTCGCTCCAAGTTGTTTGAAAAATTCGTAAATACGCGCTACTCGAACCTCATCGTTATCTTCAAGTAAAATAATGTCTACCTGTGTTTCATTCCATCCCCAGGTTTCTGGATTTTCTGGAAAACTTGCTTTTGTACTTTCTACTATTCCCATGATATAAGGAATAGTATTATGTGTCACCAAAATTTTTGTTCCTGGACCAACTTGGTTATCGCGAATCCAACCAGCGTTAAATGCTGTCAGGCTTGTGATAGTAAATTTGTTAATTGTCACCGGTTCGATTTTGAGAACGGGTTTAATTTGTTTGTGTTTACTGCATTCCCAATGCACTCTTTCTACAACTGCTTCTACAGATTCTCCGTATTCTTTAAAAGCGATCATGTATTTAGGATTTTCACGGATAAGTCTTTCTTCAGAAGAAACTTTTCTATTCGCACAGATAACCAAACCATCTACCTGATACTCTGCATTTTCTTTTCTTTCCGATAATAGGTTCGAGAGTTCCTCCACTGTAATAGTATCTTTGATAGTGTAGAAAGGCACAGTAAAACCTGCATCTTCGAGTCTTTTCATTGTGTCTGACATTCGGAAAGACTCTCCTTCTTCAATAATATCATAAGCAAGGAATTTAAAAAGTTTAAGACGTTCAGGGTCTGCAGACTTTGAGTTGAGAAGTCCATTAATCATCGACAAGTTGGTTCGATAATCTTGTTCATACTTTTTGTAATCTTCTTTTGTGATAACCAACTCGCCTTTTACATATTGAAATTCAGGCGGTAAAGTAAGTCCCAAATGATCCAACATATAACTTAAATCCGTACCGACTGTTCCATCTCCACGATTATACAGGGAGGTTTCTGTAATTAAAGCAGCGTTACCATCGATCTTATCCGAAATAACATAAGGCCCCGGGTTCTTCTTTAAAAAGGATTCAAGTTCCTTATCTGTTTTTACTTTGTCTAAACTCATCATCGCAATGGGTAAATCGACAGCCTCTTTCTCCATTTTAGTGCCCTTTTGTGCCTTTGGAGAAGTTGTTTTCGGTTGTGTCTTCTTTGTAGAAGTCTTCTTAGGAGAGATACTCTTAGGACTTGTTTTACTCTTTGGAGAAGTAGAAACTTTGTATCCAACCTCTTTTCTCTTTCCAAAACGTCCCTCGTAAACCTGGATCACGACATCAAAATCTGCATCAGAAATACCCGAAGAACCTTCAAAATGTTGTCGGCTGACTTCGCCTAGCCAAAAATCAATGTTTTCTTTAGGCTTTTCTTGAACATATTTAATGTAGCCTTCCATTTTTGGATTCTTTGTATAAAATAATAAATCATTTTCTACTTCTCAAAAATTTCTAAAAATAATTCAAAGAAAAATGGGTAAGACTAAAATCAAATATTCTGAAAGCGATACAAAATCAGACGAAAGTATAAGCTACGAAAGATATGAAAAAGTTGCAAACGAAAGCGAAGAGAGAGAAACTAGGCACAATAGAGCTAGACATAACAGGGTCCAAGCAAAGAAATGTGATAATGACAGCTATGATGGAGAGAAACGTCATACCGAATGTGATAAAGGCGGGAGCAAACATAGACACAGAATCAAACCTGGTCCCCGCGGTTGTCAAGGTTTTCCCGGAATTCCTGGAGTTACGGGACCCACAGGTTTCGGAAGGACGGGGCCTACTGGTCCTTTAGGTGGACCTACCGGTGCCACGGGTGCACAAGGTGCACAAGGAGCTGCTGGTGCTCAAGGTTTTACTGGTCCGACTGGTTCTGTCGGGGAAATTGGAGCCACAGGGTCTACCGGATTAGGAGAAACTGGACCTACTGGAGATATTGGTGCTACTGGAAATCAAGGAGTACAGGGTATTCAGGGCATCCAAGGAATTCAAGGAATTCCCGGGCCTACAGGTCCACAGGGAGTTCAAGGAATTCAAGGAATTCAAGGAATTCAAGGACCTACCGGGTTTGGATCTGATGGTACTGGTTTCACCGGAGATACAGGAGCTGTCGGTCCTCCCGGAGTACAAGGCTTACAGGGAATCCAAGGTATTCAAGGTATTCAAGGTTTTACGGGACCTCAAGGTGTTCAAGGCTTTCAAGGAATCCAAGGTGTCCCTGGTTTCACGGGTCCTCAAGGTACCCCTGGAACGGGTTTTACTGGTCCTCAAGGCCCTCCTGGATCTGGAACTGGTGGAACTGGTTTCACAGGAGATACTGGAGATACTGGTCCTCAAGGACTTTCTGGTACGGGTTTTACTGGAGATACTGGTCCTCAAGGACTTTCTGGTACGGGTTTTACTGGAGATACTGGTCCTCAAGGACTTTCTGGTACGGGTTTTACTGGAGATACTGGTCCTCAAGGACTTTCTGGTACGGGTTTTACTGGTCCTCAAGGTATCCAAGGTTTTACTGGAGATACTGGTCCTCAAGGTATCCAAGGTTTTACTGGAGATACTGGTCCTCAAGGTATCCAAGGTTTTACTGGAGACACCGGCCCCCAAGGGATTTCTGGAACCGGTTTTACTGGAGATACTGGTCCTCAAGGGATTTCTGGAACCGGTTTTACTGGAGATACTGGTCCTCAAGGGATTTCTGGAACCGGTTTTACTGGAGATACTGGTCCTCAAGGTGCAAATAATATTGTATTAGACAATCTAGCTACACCGACTTACCCGACCACTATAGCCGACGGTATTTGGTATGGCAGCGGGACAAAAGCAAATACGTTTGATTATTTTTCTGTAACTTTGGGTAACAATGCTCAAACAAGTCAAAGTCTTTCCACAGCTTTAGGTTATAATGCAAAAGCTTCCGGCGCCCAAAGCACGGCAATAGGTGCAACAGCTCAGGCAGGAATGACCGGAACGGTGGCAGTTGGTATTAACAGTGGAGCATTTGGTATATCTTCAATAGCTATCGGTTCAGGTTCTTATAACGGTACAAATACTAATGGCCTAGCAGCAACAACAATAATAGGTTCACTGACAAGCGCTCAAGGAGCTAATGTGCCCAAATACCAAACTTTTGTCGTAACACAACCTATACTATTACAAACTATACGTTTATACGCTAAACTAAATACTCCTACCGGAGGACCTTTTCCTGTAACAGTTGAATTATATTCAGGGAGTGTATCGGGAGGTCCTGGTGGATTAACCTTAATAGATAGTCATGTAGATAATTTAGGCAATTCTACAACTATATCAAGCGATATCGATTATTCGTCTCTAAACATTATTTTAATCCCTGGTAGTTATACATTTTCCTTACCGGCGGTCGGCTCCGCTCCTTTTACTCTTTGGACCTTAACTTCTACAACAAACCCTACTCTCCCGGCATGGACAGCTTTTTCACTTGCCCCTTTTACTTTCTTTCTCGAGGTACTTTCTCAAGTTCTACAGATTGATTATGCTATTGCGATAGGTAACGGTGCCAATAATTTAGCCAATAATTCTATTGCTCTTGGAAATGGTATAACTGCGAATCAAGTTGGCGGATTTTTCGTTCAACATCGAGGACCTATCGCCGCCACGGTAAATTCTGCAGGATTTATTGCAGGAACCAATGAGTTAGTTGAAGTAACTTCTTCCAGACGATTTAAAGAAAATATCAGAGATTTAGAAGAAAACGACAACAAGTTAGATTTGTTGCGTCCTGTTCGTTACACGGCCAAACCTGGGTTCGGAGATGATAGAGAACAGATCGGATTGATCGCCGAAGAGGTTCAAGAATTATTCCCTGAATTTGTGACTTATGATTCTAGTAAGTTAGTTACCGGTATGATGTATGATCGCATGGTAAGCGTTCTTATCAAAGAAATTCAATCTTTACGCAAACGTCTTCTTTTACTCGAACAACGGGATTTGTGAGTTTTCTAATCTCCATGACACAAAAATATCGGATTAAACACCTTCGCTTATTTTAGTTTGAAACTAAAATAATGTCTTACACTAAAATGCGGAATAATACAGGGTCATTTTAAAACTACCATTTCTTTCATCAATAAAAACTGTGTTATATTTCGGGATAAGATACTCTTTGAAAAAAGTAACTTTCTTAAAAATGATTACTCCACAGTAAGGTGTTCCGTCTAAATATTGAAGAGTAGGTATTCCATATCTCTTACAGAGTTTATTTAATTTTGTTTCGACTTCTTCTCGAGAATTACCATATACTACGTATATACTTAAAAGATCTTTTGGAAAAATATTCAAATTGTTACCATTAGTTTCCTTAAAAGTAGCAAATTCTAACATGTCTCCTACCACTTCGTAACTTTTCGTATTTCCCATTTTATTATAAAACTTTTTAGTTTAAATATCTAAATAAAAATAGAAATGGCAGATAATGTCGGAAATAACACTTACGGCCATAACACGATGAACATCCGAAGATGGGATTCGGATGTTAACCCAAGGTGTAATGTTAACATTGGTAAATTTTGTTCCATAGCTGATGATATCACCGTTTTAACTAATGGAAATCATAAATATAACCGAGTCACTACTTATCCCTTCTCCGAACTGAATTGGATTCCAATTACAAAAGAAAATGCTTCAGCGTGTGGTAAAGGAGACATAAATATTGGAAATGATGTTTGGATAGGTCATAAATCTTTTATCCATAGCGGTATTACTATTGGAGACGGAGCCGTTATTGCGGCATGTTCAAATATTACCAAAGATGTTCCTCCTTATTCATTAGTGGGTGGAAATCCAGCAAAAGTAATAAAATATCGTTTCGATATCGAAACGATACAATCTCTTCTGCAAATTAAATGGTGGGATTGGCCTCAAGAAAAAATCCGCGAAACTCTTCCTTTTCTCCTGAAAGATGATGGTTGTAAATCTTTTATAGAAAAGATATTAGATAGTTGATAGCTATTTCTAAAAAAGTAACTATTTAGATTTAAATGAAAGAATCTAAATAAAAATGATTTGCATTGTTGAGGGTAGTAAATATCACTATTTCCAAGAATACTTAGAGGGTTTACGAGAACACCACAGCATAGAGATAAGATTTCATCCATGTCACGTCAATCCGGATGAAAATATTCTATTTGTCCAGAAACTTTTACCTGTCAATATACCCCATCACGAATTAAAATCTGTCTCGCTCCTCAACACAGAACAATTATCAAAAGATGAATGGAAACAGTACTTTATTCAAAATATATTTTCGTGTAAATTTCCTATCCAATTTTACGATTATTCTATTGCCAATGTAAAATATTTTCAAGATAATTTCGGTGTTCGTAGTATACATCTTCCTTACAAACATACCCAAGCAGAGACACAAAAACTTCGTTCAATCGTTCAAAACAACGAGAAAATCTATGATTTAGCTTTCATCGGTGTTGCTGAAGGAAGACGCGGCGAAATCATTTCCGTTCTGAGATCAAAAGGTGTCTCGATTCATGTAGTTCGAGACAAATGGAGAGATGATAGAGACATAGAAGTGGGAAAATGTAAGTCATTACTCAATCTACATTTTTCAGGTGAGCATAGAATTTTTGAAGAATTACGCTGTAATAGATGGTTGAAGGCTGGCATGTCTGTAATATCAGAGGATTCATTATATGAGAATGAAGTGTTAGACTCCATTCAAATAACATTTCAACCGAATCAATTATATTTCACCCCTGTAGATAAAATTGTAGAAGTTTCGCAAATTATATCACAGCAGAATTCACCAAAAACGATACAATCAGTTTTACCGAGAATATTTACATTTTGGACGGGAACTAATCCTATCACTCCAAACAGAGTAGCCGCATTAGAAACCATGAAAATTACAGGAGTGCCTATTATTTTAATTTCTCCTTCTAATTTATCAGATTGGATTTTAAAAGAATATCCTCTGCATCCAGCATATGATTATTTAAGTCTAACACATCGCGCAGACTACCTGCGTTGTTATTTTATGCATCACTATGGTGGAGGATACTCCGATATCAAAAAACAGACCGGTTCGTGGCTCGAAAGTTTTAAAAGGCTCAACCAGTCGACGATAAGCGTAGGCCTGGGGTATCAAGAAGTGTCAGGAGGTACAGCTCTTGTTAGCGATAAACAACTGTATGATAACATGAATACTTCTTATAAAAAATTAATAGGAAATGGAGCATATATTTTCAAGGCGAGAACTTTTTTTACACAAAAGTGGTACGATGAACTTCATAGAGTTTTAGACACTAAATATGCATTACTTCAACTACATCCAGCGACTAATTCCAGAGACCATAGTGGCATCTCTTCATATCCTTTGGTATGGACTGAAATTTGTGGTCATATTTTTCATCCTCTTGGTTATAAATATAGTTCTTTTTTGTTACAGGGGTTGCCTATACCTGATATGCATTCCTATCTATAATTATGATACTTAGACAACTTGCAATGTAGATAACCTCCAGTATAACCGGAAAGCACCATCAAACGACAGAAGACAGAATCTTCTTTAAAAACATATTCTTTGCCTTCAGGAAATATGATGCCATTTTTAAAAACGGAACAACGTATTGATACGTGACCATGTGCAAATTGCCAGTGATTGTTTAAACAAAGACCGAGCCCGTAGTTAGTCTGGTGAGGAACTAAACAGTTTTGATGATATTCATATACGACTTCTTCATATTCCTGTCTTAATACAGCTTCCTGAGGCGAACGAAACATTATATAATTGTGAACAATGAAATCGTCTGAATTATTTCGAAAAGCTTTTTCTAGAAATTCTAGTCTTCTTGGGTCCATTTCATCATCTGCATCCATGAATGAAATAATATCCATATCGGCTAGCAAAAGTGCAGCCTTATTTCGATTTGTAGCAGCGTTTTGTTTTTCCGAAGAGTAAACTATTTTGATGGGAAAAGAAAAGTTAAACACAAACGAATTTTCTGTTACTTCGGAAACCGAAATGACAACTAAGTCTGGTAGTCTTGTTTGTTTTTCGATACTAAGTAAACATCTATGGAGTAAATTCGCATCTCTGATGTAAGAGGGTATCGCTACGCCTATCATTTGTTTTTTGTCGGAAATTTTAAATGTTCCTTGGAAATAATCTGGGAAAAGATCAAATGTTGCTGGAAAAGGGCCTAAATATTTTTCTTTCATTGTAGTGCCGAATGGAAAAAGAGATTTGTTTTCTTTAATACACCTAGTAATATATTCGGTATTATTATATTCAGCATTATTAAATTCCTGATGACTAAATGATTTCAGTTTTGTAGCGATTTGATCGGGAGTCATGAAATAGGACATATGCCAACCACTTTTGATGCTAGGGAAATGTCCTCGGTGAGTTCGAAAATCCTCAAGATTCTTCTGTTTTAAATCTTTATAAAGAAAAATTACAGATCCGGACCAGGGTTCCATAAAAACACAGTCGAAACTATAATAAAACAGATCCATTTTGCAAGTTGTCGGCTGTCGGATATCTGATAGCTGAAACGTTCTAAAATCTACAACCTCGTCGGCATCGCTCAAAATAAATATTGTTTGATCACTGAAAGTCTTTAATAAATATTCTCTAGCATAGTTTCGACAAAAGAATTCGCGATCCCATGCATTGTTAACTGGCGACGGTTCCGGGACTTCTAGAGATATTATATTGACATTTTTTAGAAAATCATAGTCCCCTATACAGAAAAGAGGTTTTCTGTTACCGGAAAAGGTATAGGGTGCTTGAACTAGGACAAAATGTGTCACATATGATTTCATTTCTTGTATACGTGCCTTCAGAATATCGACCTCGTTGTTAAACAAAAACACGTCGACAATTTCTGTCATTTTATATCTGTTTTGATAATTTTAAGCATTTTTTGCTTAAAATTAAATATGATGTTTATTTTGGTTAATAAGATCTTTATCTTCGAGACAAAACGGTTAGACCGTTATTGTTAGTATATTCACGTTCTAAAATCCATTCTGGGTGCGCGGTTAAAAACTCTGAAATAGCGAAACTCAATCCTTTTGTAATTTCTTCTACAGGGTAACCTGTATCTTTTGATTGTTGTAGTGCATCCCAGCCATTTCTAATAGTTTCACCTTGAATAGCATCTACTGTAGTATCATGGAGGAGAATATATTTGTTGACTTTATCACAATGCTTTGCAAGTTCTCTTTTGAGATGACCGTAAATATGCCAAGTGTCGATAAACAGTAAGTCTGTCTGTTCTATTTCGATCTTAATGTCGTCTCCCATAACAAAGTAACTGTTAACACCAAGAGATGTCGCATTTTTTCTTATATCTTCAAACCCTGGAGCATAATTCAGATCAACTGATACTAATCTTTTATTTTGTTGTTCCGAGATAGAGAGGCCATGAAGCAAAGCCCATGTTGAAATTACGCTTCGCATGCCGAATTCCGCGACAGTGCTACATTGTGAGGCGTAAGATGATAAAGTTGGTAAGTGTTCAAAAATGTCTGAAGGTGTGACACATAGTTGTCTGTAGCGCTGTTTAATTATTTCTTTTGTGATGTTCATTTCTTTAAAATTTGTTATTTTTAAAGTGTTTTCTAGGTTAAACTATTCCACAAGAATTGTGGAGGACGGATCATAGTATCATTGTGATCTGCTGAAAACCAGAGAAAGATGTCATGTTTTTGCCAAACATCTACCCAGATATTTACCTCCCAAACTAAAACTCTATTATGTATAAATTTTTGTATCGATTCAATAAAGTAAGGATAGTATTCTTCAATAAATTTTTTTGGAAAAACAATGAGACCTCCCAAGAAGACCCATCTCACACATCGAGACAGGTCTTCAAAAGAAAAAGGATGAAGATATGCCCCAGGAATAATAATCTTCGAAATTCCAGAGACGAGAGACATCTCATTTAGACATTTCATGGAATTCTCTTTATCTTTGAAAATTTTGGAAATGCCTGCATCCAGCCATGCTACATATTCCGTGTTGCAGAGTTCTTTCGCTTCTCGAATAAAGTCTATTTTAGTATTCATCAGAGCCATGTATTCAGGAGTATCTTTTGAAACGCTTCTATTAGGTAATTTAAGGGAAGGAATATCTTCGGTACACATATTGTAGATAGGAAAGGTATTTCTTTCTTTCAAAATAATTCGTATATTGGGTCCGATCGACATTTTACTTATCGCTTCAAAATAAGAGGAATCTACAAAGACAATCATGATAAATGACTGACTTAACATTTCAGAGACAAAGGGTAAAAATGTCTCGGGGATCGTCTCATAAATTTTATAGAGAGCACTCACATAAGTAACATTCATATTTTATTATATGAATATTTTTCTTTATAGTTGGTTACATCTACTGTATTCTTGATTCTGCTTTCTTCAAAATGTCAAGAGCTTGGTCGACATAAGGCTTGTAGAAAAGAGCCTTAAATGAAGAATCTTTTTCAACTTTCCCTGCTAAGATGTAAAAATAAAACACCAAATTCTCGAAGAATAGATAAGACAAAGGGTATTCTTTAGTATAGATTAAAACAGTAGTTCCGACAGGATCGTATGAAATAATAGGTTCTATCAAGCCGTTTTTGTATTCTATATCAAACTTCTGCGCAATTTTCAAAAGTTCAAACATTTCATCTTGAGTAAATTGCACTTTCTTGTTCGACCTTCCAAGCTCTCTAATCTCTTCATAAAGATAGAAAGGTTCTGCATCATCCTCATCAGAATCTTCTGTATCATCTTCATCAGAATCTTCTGCATCATCTTCATCAGAATCTTCTGCATCATCTTCGTCATCCTCGTAACGCTTCTTTCCTTTCATGATGTTCACTCCAGTCTCTTCCTTGTAATCCCTTGCAGTATCTGCAAAAATAACCTTGATGGCATCTCCATCGCCCATTTCAAAAGCAGTGTCTCCAGAGTAACAATCCTCGCATTGGTTTCCAGGGTTAATCAAGCAACCATCATGGATGTCGTGCTTACAATTGAAGAAGTAACCCATTTCGATGAGACTATCCAAATCCTTCTCGACGTTCTTCAAAAATAAACTCTTGAACTTTTCAGTATTCATGATAGTTTTGTAGACTATATTTTATTTCTAAAATCATTTTTATTTAGAAATGTACACCTTCATCCGAAAAAGATACAATCTTTGTTCGCATCTTCGAAAGCTCTTTGTTCATAAGTTTCAGCAGAATATTCGTCTAATTCTTGATCCAGTTGCTCCTTTGTCGTAGGAGCAGGCTTTTGACGGATGTGTTCTTCGCAATATCTTTCTCCTCCACAAACAATAGTTTTGCATTTTTCTTCTCTACTGCTACTAATTGTTCCTTCTCCAAATCTGTGATAAAAGACATCAATTCCTTCACATTCCCATTCATCGTCATCTCTGTCTACATCGTCCTTCTTTCTATCGTTGCAAACTTTTTCTGTTTTGTCAACCTTTCTGGTCTTCGACGTCTTATTGCAAGTCGTTTCCTTTCTCAATTTTTTCGCGGTTTTTTTCTCGTTCTCTTCAATTTTCTGATGCACCCTATCTTGCAAAAAAGCGAGAAGATTTTTTTGCTTCTTCAGAGACAAGGTATCAAACAAAATCAAGATGGATTTGCTCATTCTACTTGTTACTTTTTAATTTTATTATATTAAAATCATTTTCGCTTGTTCTCAAATGTCTTTCTTTCCTTCAGAATGTAGATAAAGAGAGTCTCCAATGTTCTCAAGAAGAGTGTCCCGAAACCATCTAATTTCAGAGACGACCTCGTTGCTGTTTTTACATGAAGTGCTTGAATTACACAGTCTATATTCTTCGATTACAGGAATTTCGAACTTGAAATGGGTGTAGTATTCCCTGATTCAGCACCGAATTGATTTCTGCTCCAGCGTTCAGTCTTTAACAATTTTAGGGTCTGAAGAAAAGATAAGAGGAGTAATACCAACTAGATTTGAAATGTTCGGATCTGTTCCATTTTTAATAACCATTCTACCGTTTCGAAGGTTCCCTCCTGAATAGCTAATAAAAGAGGAGTTGCCCCGGTATCGGGGTGTCTTTTATTCGTTTTTCATTTTTGCTAGAATATGTATAAAGCCATGTTCGGCTGCGATAAAACATCTATTTTATTTGGTTTTATTACTTTTTAATAAAATTCACTTATAGTCTTTACTTACTATTTTTACTTTCTTTCTGAGAAGCATTAAGGACAGCTCTCAACTTTTCCTTATTTCTAATTTGTGTTGGAAAATCGATATTAAAGTGTATATGTAAAGATCCTCCATTAATACCTTCTTTTGATACGACTCTTTTCTCATTTGGCGTAATAATGTCGCTATAAGATACTTTTACTTCTCTGCCATCCAAAGTTTTAATTTTAAAGTTGGTTCCACATAGAGAGTCTTCAAGAGATATGATTTTGTTATATAAGAGATCATTGCCTCCTTCTATGCGAGTAAATCCATTTTCGGTGTCTACCGCAGTAATGACCACGATCAAATCTCCAGGGAGACACCCAGGTGAACAATTTCCTAAATCGGGGAAACGAATCATCTTTCCGTTCTTTACTCCTTTTTCAATGTCAAGAGTAATAATTTCAGAAGCATCGTCCATAAAATAGTCGGGTTTAAGTAAAAATCCTTTTCCAGAACAAGGTTCACATTCCGCTTGACTTTGAGATATAAATCCAGGAGCTACTTGAACCTGTCTCATAACTATGCCTATACCTCGACATGTTGAACAAGGGGTCCATGATTCTGGATAATCTGTTACTTTGGAAGAACTACCCTTTTTGTTTATAATTTTACGACTAACTTTTAATTTTTTAGTCAAACCAAGATAAACATCTCTTAGAGAAATTCTTACTTCAAAGACTGTTTCCTTATTCTTCCTCACAGTGTTGGGATTGATCGGGCCCTGTTGTCTTCCTTGACCAAACATGTTAAATATGTTCTCCATATTTCCTCCGTTAAAATTAAATGGGAAACTGTTTCCAAATGGGCTGCCGGAACCGAAAGGATTTCCTTGAGGTGTATTCAGGCTGGTTAAACCTTCGACCCCATACTGGTCATAAATTTTTCTTTTATCTGGATCCGAAAGGATTTCATAGGCTTCATTAATCTTTTGAATTTTAACGGTGGCTTCTTTTTTCTCCTCATCTGTTTCTTTTTTATCAGGGTGATTATCACGAGCCAGACGATAATAAGCCTTTTTAAGTTCGCTCTCCGTTGCTTCCTTCTTGACTCCTAAGATCTCATAAAAATCCATTTTTATCTAGTTATATCTTTTTTAAATTAGGAATATAACTAAAATTGACAAGAGGAACAAAATTGATTTATAATTAGAATAGGAAAATAAAAAATATGAAGCTCAAGATTGTCACGAAGACGAATCTATCGCCCAGTCTTACTCCTCCGACTCTCTCCGAATCGGATTCCCCAAATTCCTCACCGAGCCCTGGTAAGCCCAAGATGACTCTGAAAGTTAAGAAACCGATTTGTGGAAATGGAGAAGAGAAAGAGGAGTATCGAGTTGATGCGTCTAACTATAAGAAATATGCAGATACTCGAACACATATCTATGAGATTCCAGATAGTTATGTTGGTAGTTGGAAGAGACTTGAAAGAGAAGAAAGAGTTTTTGATTTTGGAAACAAGCTTTTCAAGGACATCATGACAGAAATTCCTCAAGCAGTTGAGAGAGTTTTTGTCGAGATTTCTTCAAATGCAGGTGATAATGCGGCTCGTTCGATTCGTCATGACGTAGATCCGGGAGAAATCAAAATCACCATGAACAAGCACACTATCGTGGTAAAAAATGGCGGATTGAGCATACCAATTGAGATTCACGAAACCGAGAAGGTCTATGCTCCGCAAGTCATTTTCGGCATGTTACACAGCTCTTCCAATTACAAGGATGACGAAGATAGAACAGAGTGCGGTCGTAACGGTTACGGAGCCAAGCTGACAAATATTTTTTCCAAGAGATTTCAAGTCATCTGTTGCGATCCTTATAACGAGAAGCTCTACACTCAAATTTGGGAGAAAAACATGACCATTTGTCACCCTCCGACGATTGTTCCTTGCAAGAAGACGGATAAGGCTTTTGTTGAGATTTCTTACACTCTTGATTTTGCGAGATTTGGTTACACCGAGTATCCCGAAGATGCTTTTGAATTGTTTTCGCGCCACGCTGCGGATATGGCCTTTGCTTTGAAGGTACCTGTATCTTTTAACAAGGAGAAGTTTCACATTAAGGACGCAAGAGAGTATGCAAAGTTGTATCTGGGAGCCGAAGCAGTGAAGAACTCAATTTTGTATATTTCTTGGCCAGCTGGAACAGAAACAGTTATGAAGAAGGGCACTGAATATTCTGTCAAGGAAGGCGTGTTGCCTATTGCAGAAATTTGTGCTGTTGATACTCCAGATAATGCCGTTAATGTTGCTTTTGCTAATGGAATGTGGACTCGTAACAAAGGAGTCCATTATGAAGCAGCTTTTAAGGCGGTTGCATCGGGAGTTTTAGAGACGGTGAACAACAATATGCGAGGAACTAAGAAGGAAAAGAAAGGAAAAGGTAAGAAAACAACCAAGACGGGAACAAAGAAGACCGAGAAAAAGGAAAAGGAAGTCAAGATTCCCAAACTAAACATTGGAGATGTGAAGAAACATGTTTCTCTCTTTTGTAGTATCTGGGTAGCCGGTCCTACTTTTGACAGTCAAAGTAAGAATATGTTAATGTCTCCGACACCGAAGATTGTCGTGGACGAGGCAGTTCTGAAGTCGATTACAAACTGGGATTTGGTGTCGCGTTTGTTTGCTGAATTAGAAGCAAAAATGTTTCGCACTGCCAGTAAGACTGATGGAAAAAAGAAGAAAATTTTGACAGGAATGGATGCTCTGGAAGATGCCAACAAGGCAGGAACCAATGAATCTATGAATTGTATTCTTTATCTTACAGAAGGAAACTCTGCTCAGACTTTTGCATCGAAACTAATTAGTCATGTACCAGGAGGTCGAGGAAGAAATTACATGGGAACATTTCCTCTGCGTGGAAAGCCTCTCAATGTGATGAATGCTCCTCCTTTGCAGGTGATTGCAAATCGTGAAGTAAACAACCTCAAGGAAATTTTAGGTCTCAAGGAAGGTGTTAATTATTTAGTGCAAGAAAACTACGAGGCTCTGCGCTACGGACACGTGGTCATAATCGCGGATTCTGACGAAGATGCAAAACATATTATTGGACTAGTACTTAACATATTCCACGTCAAATTCCCCACTCTCTTAGCTCGAGGCTACATCAAATATTTGAGAACAATGATTTTGCAAGTAATTAATGGTAATGTTAGTCACAAGTTTTACACTCAACACGATTACGAGGTTTGGAAGGAGTCGCAACCTGATTCGGCGAAATGGAGACATAAGTATTACAAGGGGTTGGCCTCCAACGACGACGCGAGCATTCTCTATGAAAGTCAAGATCCTAAAATTGTTATGACAGAATATGATGAATTAGCTCCTTCTACATTTCAATTATGTTTTCATGGAAAGATGGCCGACGAAAGAAAGAAGTGGATCGCCGATTGGGAACCTGACTATTCTGTAGAGAAGTTGGTACAACAACCGATTTCTAGTTTTCTGAATCAGGAGTTTATCCAGTTTTCGATTGCAGATATTAAGAGAAGTATCCCTAGATTCACTGATGGTTTGAAAGTCTCTCAGCGAAAAATTATCTGGGCTGCTTTGAAGAAATGGAAGGGCAAGAAAGATAATAGTAAAGAGGCAGGAGAAATGAAGGTAGCACAGTTTGCTGCTTATGTTGCCGATAAACTTGTTTATGCGCACGGAGAGATGAGTTTGTGTGGGGCTATTGTGGGAATGGCACAAGACTTTCCAGGAGCCAACAATCTTCCTGATTTTACCACAGATGGTCAGTTTGGAAGTAGAACAGGGAAACTATCAGGAGTTGGAGCACGAATTGTTGGAACAGATGCAGGAAGTTCTCGTTACATTCATACCAAACCCTTTGTAACTTTGAAATGGATTTATCGCAAGGAAGACAATCCTCTGTTAGATATTATTGTGGAAGAAGGAGTTAAAGTTGAGCCTGTAACACTTCTACCTATTCTTCCGATGCATCTCATCAATGGTCAAATTGGAGTGGCCACCGGTTATTCTACTATGATCACTTCCCACAATCCTCTTGATGTTGTTTATTGGTATGAAGCAAGATTGAAAAATCTCCCTCGAAAGATTCTGGTTCCGTGGTATCGTGGTTTTGAAGGACAGGTGAAACTTCGCGAGAGACTTTCGAAAGACGAGAAGTTGAGAAGAGCCGAAGAGAAAGCTGAAGAGAAAGCTGAAGCCGAAGACCGAGAGGAACAAGCAGAGAAGTCAGCCATGGAGGAAGGCCGAGAGGAATATGAACCCGAAGTAGACGAAGGCGAGGTTGAATTTGAAGAACCGAAAGAAGAAAGATCTAAGACCAAGAAAGGTGAAGACGACGAGGATGAAGACGAGGTTGAGGAAGAAGAGAATACGATCAAGTCGATGGATCCAAATGCTACCTATTCTGTGATTACTAAAGGAACTTTCGAGATCCTTGACAAGAAAAAGAATCTGGTTAGAGTAACCGAAATCCCGATCGGTGTAGCCATCAGTAAGTACAAACATTTCTTAGAAGGTCTGAGAGATGAGAAGAAGATCAAAAATCTTGAATTATTTTCGGAACCTAACAAACCTTGTTTTGAGTTTATCATGGAGAGACCTACGATGAACAAGTTGAAATTGTCTCGAGCTCGAGGTTTGTCCAACATGGTTTTGTTAGACGATAGAGATAAGCCTCACAAATACAACAACACGGAGGTTTTGATGGAAGCATTTTATCATGTTCGTTTGGGATATTATCACAAGCGCAAAGCTTACATGATTGCACAAATCGATAAGGATATCATTGTATTAAATATGAAGATTCGTTTTATTCAGGCAGTCATCAAGGGTATTGATATGTTGAAAGAAAACTCGAAAGTAACAACGGAAGAAGCTAACAACAATGGTGGTATCCTTTTGATTGGAGGTAACAAGAAGACAAACTTTCTCCAGATGGAAAAGATGGGATTAGATACAGAGTTGATTAAGAATATTACCATTCACCATTGTACCGAGGAGGAATTAGAAAGATTCAAGAATGAAATTCTCAAGTTGGAAGAGGACAAGAAAAACAAAGAAAGTACAGATCCTGAACAGCTCTGGTTGAATGATCTAGAAGATTTTGTGAAGGTTTATTGCAAGCATTATAAGTGTACATATACTCCCCCTAAGAAACTCACATTAAACGTGAAACGTTAAAATCATACTTTTTTAATTAAAAAGTATTATGAGTTATCCAGTTGAGCCTAACATTCTGATAACTCTATTTTTGCAAAATTTGTTTTGATTACCATTTCTATCACCTGTTCGCGTCCTTGACAATTTCTTTTTCTTTTCTCATTTAGAATTCCAGAAATTCTAAGCATTGACACCTTTGGAAATGAAAAAGTCTACTAAATCTTGATGGCCTCCTTGTGTTGCGCCTTCCATGCCTATATTCCAATCGTCGGCACCTTTGGAGATGAAGAAGTCTACCAAAATTTGATGACCTCCTCCTGCTGCATCATACATAGCCTCATTCCAATCGTCAGCACCTTTGGAGATGAAAAAGTCTACTAAATCTCGATGACCTCCTTGTGCTGCACTATACATAGCCTCATTCCAACTCTTGGCACCTTTGGAGATGAAGAAGTCTACCAAATCGCGATAGCCTCCTCTTGCTGCATAATGCATAGCCGAATCCCAAAGGTTGGCACCTTTGGAGATGAAGAAGTCTACCAAATCGCGATAGCCTCCTTGTGCTGCTCCATACATACCCGAATTCCAATATGTTGCACCTTTGGAGATGAAGAAGTCTACTAAATCTCGATGACCTCCTCTTGCTGCACCAAACATACCAAAATTCCAATTGTTGGCACCTTTGGAGATGAAGAAGTCGACCAAATCGCGATGTCCTCCTTGTGCTGCACTTTTCATACCCGATTCCCAAGTGTCGGCACCTTCGGAGATGAAGAAGTCTACCAAATCTCGATGACCTCCTTGTGCTGCACTTTTCATACTCGAATCCAAATGGGTGGCGCCTTTGTAGATGAAGAAGTCTACCAAATCTCGATGACCTCCTTGTGCTGCCAACTTCATGGCTTCATTATAATTTCCCTTGGCTAAATCGAGATATCTGATAAGCAATAGAGAAAAATCTTTCCAGGACTTTTTAATGACTGTTCTCATAAGATTAAAATCTGAAGCTCTCATTTGATGGTTCAACCACAAAATATTGTTATTATATTTGTTGGTTGTCTTATTCACCATCAAAACGTTTCTCAAATCTGTGAACTTTAACTTAGATAGAATGATGACATTAACATCCTTGTTATTTGTTAAAATGGTATTTAAAAAAGCCATTTCAGAGTTTATAAAACTTTAACTCATTTAAATTATCATTTCTAAAAAAAGTTAAAGTTTTATTACAAAAGAAAAGAAATGGAGTACAAACGCGTACCTGTTTATGTCGATGAAATACCTAAATTCAATATCCTCTTAAGGAGAGATACCACTCCTACAGAGATATTTAAAACTTTTGGGAAATATCTGAAAGGAAGAGAAGCACATTTCTTCGTCAATGAAGACGACGAGTATGAGTTTGATTTCGTTAGCATCGACGTTCTCTGGGATGAAATTACTCCAGATGCTCAGTTTTCTCTTGTTACTCTCTAAATGTTAATAAAAATCTGAAAACTTTAACATATTATTTTTAAAGTCTGCCTCGTACCCGTACTTACTCGCCATTTTGGTGATAATGCTATCAGATACAACTTTATTATCTTTTCTCACATTCACTCTCAAAGGTTTTATTAGCAATTTTCCTCCTGGTTTAAGTAACCATCTAACGTTTTTTATAAAGCTATCAAATTTTCCAGCACCTCCATGAATAGGACAATGGTAAGAAAGAATATAATCGTAACTATGTAGTCCTAAAGCTTTGTAAGTTTCCCAACTATTGAAAGAACCTACTAAATCAGGGTGTGTTTCTTCACTGATATCTACCATAGTCCAGTCTACTTTGTCTTCTAATTCGGGAATAATAGGAGTTTTGTGGATATGACCATGACAAAAAATTATACCTCTTTTAGTACCTTCTGTATATTCTGGGATATCTCCTTCATTTTTATCGGAATACCATTTACCCTTCTGACGAGGCAGGTAGATTTCTTTTAGGATTTGATCTGTATACATATCTACAGCTTTTGTATAGGAAATTTGATCATTTTCTACGGGGATAACGGAAGAATGAACTTTTTTGAGAATATCCAGGAATTTTTTATCTTCGTCTGTTTGACCGATGACGCTTCCTCTTAGAAGATCTAACATCTTCCTTGCTAATACCTCCATATCATGTTTATCATTCCACTTTTTTCAGGATATAATCTAAAATAAGTATCTACTAAAGCTTTTTTAATAGCACCTAACATACTTTCTTCAGGAAAATAATATTGTTTACCTTGTGATAAATAGGTATACATTTTAATTAGTTTTTTTAATTAAAATAGATAATTTAGCTGCCGTGGTCAACAGCAACAGTGGCAAACCAAGTCTTAATAGCTGGATCGTCCTCATCGTCTTGAAGAACAATGTCAAACTCTCCATCCTCATTCTTCGTGAAATGACAAAAGAGTTCATACTGGTTGTCAAATTTGTTGCCTTTGATCCGATAGCACTTTTCAACAAACTCTTGAATCGTCAACTCTCCTGCAGGAATGGTAATTTGACCATTGAAATCATAGTTGAGATTAATGTTAACATGATTGCTGCCTCGATGATCCGAATTCTCGAAACCCATGTCGTTCGTGATACAAAGATTGTGGTTCAGTTTGACATTTGTAAAACCTTGATAGTTGGTAAGAGACAAGCATCTACCTGTGACGCAAGTTTGAAAAGAATAGCGAATCTGACCGTCCTCTTTTCGCGGTTGAGCAATCTTCGAGAGACTATCCTCTTGTTCATGGGCAGCCTCGACAATGAGATCAGTGATTCTCGACCAGTCTGAATAAGATTTCTTAGAGGTCTTCAGCTTATGATACTTGACCAAATCTTCTCCCTTAAGAAGAGAAGCAAACTTTTCCAGAAACTCTTCGGAGTCATAGCAATCAAAGTAACCAGTGCACACATTGTTGGAATCGTGACTAGCATCTCCTTCGCGATTCTTGTCATCTCTCTTGTACCATTGAGTGTCACAAGGATAGTAACTCTTTCCCTTAAAAGTAACAAAGTGCATAAAACACTCATGATACGCAAAATCGAGAATCTTCGCAATGTCAAAAGCAGTGTCGATAGTAATGGTATCCATTATAAAATGTTAGTTTGCTGGAAATTTTATTTTATTAATCATTTTCTTGATACAAACAAGAAACTATTTTGAGCTTATTTAATACTCCTCAATAGAGTTATAGTATTGTTGCACCAATTTAGAAGCAAAGATTTTGCTTGGATCTAATGTCACAATGGAAATACAATCCAAAGATTTACATCTGGAAAGAGCAACATAACCTTGTCCAGCACAAAACAAGGTAGCTCCGAGATCGACTTGGACCAAATTCAAAGTGCTTCCTTGGCATTTGTGAATTGTAGTAGCCCAATTTAATTGTAGAGGAATTTGTTCGCGATAGTATCGTATTCCTTCTCCTCCTCTTGCTTCAAAAATAACAGGACATACAGGTAGTTCCATTCCATTAACCATGCGAACAATCGGAATATTTCCGATGAAATCAATTACAACGGCTTGACTTCCATTCGCAATGCCGGAAGCCACATCAATGTTAAATGTAAACATGACTTGACAACCTACACAGAGTTTAATTGTTTTGGATGTACGACAGAGTTCATCAATTCTTTTGAAATGTTGTTTCTCGTTTTCAGTCGTCAGGACACCGTGTTTCCGAATTGTATCTTCTGCGTTGAAGATATGAACAGCATTACCTTCTGTAATAAGACGATTCAGATTTTGTTCATTGATGGCTTCGGCATTGGCTCGATGACTAAAAAGTTTAACAGGTAATACTCCCTCTGCTGCTTTTAATTTGACTCCAACACGGCTCTTCAAAATGTCAATAACTTCTTTCGTAATATTACCGATTCGAATATTGTTCAGTAAGTCCTGAAATTCTGCATCGTCCTGTCTCATAATTCTTTTCAAAAATATTGTACGATCAATTATAGAGTTCCAGATAGGATTCATAAATACAAATTCCGCCTTGACAGGAGCAAGTTGATAAAAACATCCCGAGAAAATCAACTGGATACCACCAAAGTAGTTTATATTATTTCGAAGATTTTGACCGATAAAATCGAGTTTTTCTAAAAGCTCTGCTGATAACATACTTACTTCATCAATGATGAGAACGTTAGTATTTTTCCATCTCGCGACAGCTTTCTTATTTCTTTTCACTACTTCCAGCAAGTCTACTTTAGCCTCCTCTGCTAAACGAACTCCAGCCCAGGAATGTAGAGTTACTCCATTAATTAAAATTGCACTGACACCAGTTGTACTTGTAACTGCCACTTTCTTTTTGGTTTTGACTTTATTGTAAAGAACAAAAGTCTTGATAAGGAAACTCTTACCAGCACCAGCAGGAGCTGTAACAAAAATATTCTTTCCAGATTTCATTGCTTCAAAAGCATTCTTCTGTTCTGGGTTCAACTTGGATAGAAGATTTTCAAACTCCTGCTCACGCTGACGAAGTTTCTCTTCTCTTTCTTTTTGTGCCACATTTGGTGGAGGAGGTGGAGGTTGAGAAGTTTGAGAACGAGAAGACCTTGAAGATCCTTGATTTCGAGAAGAAGTCTTTCCTTCTTTTTCTTTTCTCTCTTGCGAAGCTTTTCTATCGAGAGTATCATCATACAGTTTCTTGCTAATAGGATCAGAAAGTATGGTATAAGCTTCTGTCATTTCTCGAAAATTTTCTGTTGCTCGCTCTTTTTCAGCGTCTGGGACCTTATCTGGGTGATACTTCAAAACCAAAGTACGATAAGCCTTTTTAATTTCAGCTATGCTGAAATTTCTATTTGCCTCTAAAACTAGGTAATAACATCTCATCTCATTTGTTTTCTTTGTTTCTGCCTTTCAGTTTTCACTTTCCTATTTTTAAAAATCATAATAAAATGGAGAAGACAGTAACTGTTTATGTAGACGAACTTCCAAAGTTTCGAATAACTGTAACAGGGAAGACTCTTATTTCGAGAAATTAAAGATGTTATTTCTAGACAGGTTGGCGAGGACTGTATCGAGATTGAGATGCAAGTAGCAAATGGGAAATATCTACCGAAGGTTTTCGAATCGGTAAAATATGATGGTAGAAATTTAAAAGACATCTTTTCTACCCTGAAAGATACAAAAATATTTGTAACAACAGAAGATAATTCCGAATCTGGTCTATTAGATAGTCTCACTACAAAATACTATACGATGGAAAATGAAGATGGGACAGGGTTAATTTCAATGCCAATAATTTGTGAAGAGACTGATACGGTGGCAGGAGTGGTTATGGAAAAGGAAGAACCAGAATCTACTTTCTTAGGAAAATACAAAAATGCCTACGGGTATCCTAACTTGGAAAAAGCGAAAAAAGAAGCTAAGAAAATTATTCTGGAAGATCGTTGCAAAGTTGGTGTAGCATTCTATCGTTTACATTCTTCCAGACAAAAAAATAAAGATAAGAAAGGTGATTTAATTCATGCTCATGTCCCGATTTGCAAAAAGTAGATGACCCTTAAAGGAAACTTCTTGAAAAAGAAATCCTATGTATGTATGCGCACTTATTATCTCCAATTGGAGCATTACAAAACTTTACGAGTTTTTGACCGATTATCTCAACGCTGCGACGTCGGACATTCTTTATTCCAAGATCGAGAAGTATAAGAACAAAAATGGAGTTTTGAAGGACAGTAACAAGACTCTTTTCCTTCTTTCCAAAAAGCTTTTTGATGCTGCTATCGAAGAAGGACTTCATATGCCTCAACTTGGACTAGATTTCCGCATTTCTGAGTTTACATTAAACGCCAAGTACTACCCTTATGAAGGATACACTGGAAATCTTTTTCTCAACGTTCCCAAATTTCTCTCAGTCAAGGAAGTCGAAACTTTTATTAACGATCGTTTCAAAACCTTTGCAATGGCCGGACTGTTACCGAAGGATAGCCACACTTTGAAGATTCCTCTTGAATCAAGAACAACAGGAGAACACAAGGGATTTCTCATTTGTAACTTTGCCGAAGAAGTTGATATTAAATCTCGTACTCTTGTAAAGATTTTACTCCAGAATTCCTTTATTTGTCGTCATGAAGGTGAAGAACATGTTCTTCCTGTCTTGTGGGCACGTAAACAGGAAGTCAAGACACGATTTGGATAAATCTGATACTATTTTATTGAAAAAAATCAAAAAAAATCAATAAATGGAGACTTTGACTCCCGATGCTCTAAGACTTTTGGCTTTAGAGATGAATGGTGTAGATTTAATAAATTTTTGTTTGACTGACAAGAAAACAAAAGATGCCATCTGTGATAATAGAGATTTTTGAACTATGAAATTACAAAGAGATTACCCAGAAGTTTATAAAAGAGTTCCTAAAATTCCTAACCCGAAGAATACTTATATTCGAAAATTTAACGAAGTTTATGTTACCATTGAAAAAGCATTAAGAGGAGAACTCTTCGGTACGGATGTTTCGGTTGATCTCTTTTCTGATGAAGAAAGAAAATCTCTAGAAAAACGTTACTACCAAGCTTATCAAGAATATACCAAACAAACTTTTAAACTTCCGAAAGAAGAAATGGTATATCGTAAAGATCTTGAGAAAAAATATGATCTAAATTCTAAAAATTTCCTTGCCATTACGAATACCATCCATCGTTTGAAAGGTTTTGTATATCCTTGGGAGAAGAGGTAAAGATTTTTATTTCATAAAATTAAAAATTAATTATTTACTCGCTTTAATACTCTGTAAATATTCTACCAATTCGACATGTCCGCCATCAGTAGCTACCTCCAAAGCTTCATCCAAATCTGCACCTTTGTCTAACAACAAATTTACTATTTCTCTATTTTTCTTTAATGCTGCACGATATAGAGCAATGTTTACTTTTTTGGCTCCTTTTTGAAGAAGAAACTTCACCATATCATATTTCCCCGACTCGGCAGCTATAAATAAACAGCGTTCTAAAACCTCTTTGAGATCGTATCTATTAATGCGAGTTAAGAAAAATTTCAGTAAATCAATACGACCACCCCTTGCTGCACCGTAAGCACCGTGAGCGTAGCCTATATATTTTTCATCCTCATCATATAAAGAAATCAGATAATTAAGAAGATCGCTATGACCACCTTCAGCTGCTCCATCTATAGCTTCACTTGGGCTAGCGACACGAGGCAGTAGATAATCGACGAGTTCTCGATGACCTCCTAGCGCTGCTCCATATACACCAGTATACACATCGCCTCCTTTCTCTAGAAAAAACTTGACTAAATCGAAATCTCCTCTTATTGCTGCAAGTTTTAAAGCCTCATTCCAATCGTCAGCACCTTTAGAAATAAAGTAGTCTATCCAATTTCGATGACCTCCTTCGATTGCGCCAAATAACCCATAATTCCAGTTATTTGTTTTAAAAGCAAAAAACTTTACTACGTCGGCGTTTCCATCCCTCGCAGCTAATCGTAGAGCTTTGTTATAATCGTTCTCGGCTAAAGCCATGTATTTAATTAAGGATAGGGAAAAATCTCTCCATAGTCCTTTCGGTGTGAATTCGACTTCAGGATTTAAATGTCTAAAACGATTACGCCACATATCTTCATTGTTTCGATACTCTCTCGTGGCTTTGTTTGTATTCAAAGCATTTAATAAAGATCTATCATCTAGAGAGGATAAGAAATATAAGTCTACATCTTTTAACCCTGTAGGAAACCCTTTCGTGCTTTGTGCTACAGCAGTTTTTGCAACTTTTACGTTTTTAACATTTTTAATATTCTTTGGTTTACTTTTCAAGAAGATCTTAGAGTCTTTCATTTTATTAAAAACTCCACTAAGATTAACTTTGTCATACTTATTAGTTTGGAATACGGGGAGTTCTTTACCCTTATATACTTCCATTTTAGCCTCGATATATTCTCCAAGTAATTTCTTAATCTGTCCGATTTGTGTGTTTCTAATTACAGTAATCTTAAACTTAGGGACACCATCGACATAAACTGTAATGACTTTTTCCTCTTGCATTGTTTTATTATAAATTTTTATTTATAATCATTTTATACATTAAGTTCATCAGTCATAATTAAGACAAGTAAAAAAAATTGTCATAATTTCTTCTCGTGTAGTTCTAGATTCAAATCTAAAAGTCATATCCGTCATTTTATTTCAATTTTATAAGTTATTTAAATATCATTTTGGAAATCATTAAATAGAGATAACAGTATCATAAAACCCCGTCATTGTTTCGTCGTGGTCGATGACGATGATTGTCTTATCTGGGACAAGTTTAATAGCCTCTAACACAGATTCCTTGAGTTCTTGTTCTAAACTCGATACACACTCATCCATCATTAACAAAGGAGAACTGCTACAAAAGTTTAATGCAAGTAATAAAGCCAAAGAAATTCGATCACCTTCTCCTCCAGATAAAGACTTTACATCGTCAAACCTCGACCCCTTATAAGAAATTTCAAAGTTAAGACCCGGTTTTAAATAGTTATCCTTCTTCGAATCTTTAGTTTTCTTGTATAAATGTAATACCATTGTAATTGGATCATGGAAAAAGATTGGTAAAGTAGTTTGTAACATGTAATTAATATTGGTTACAGTGTCTTGTAAATGCTCCGCTTCAACTTGTAACGCTGTCAATTTGAGTTCTTGTAAAGCTGCAACATCATTTTCCTTCTCGATACAAAACAAACTCTGCTTATCCAATTCTTCTTGTTTTTTAGTTAGTACAAGTACCATATCAATATAAAGTTTCATTTCCTCCATTTTAGTTTTGTCAAAACCTATCTCCGCGCGCAAATTGGCATGACAAGTTTTTAGTTCCAAATCAATTTGAAGTTGCAAATGTTCAATTTGACCTCGGTAACTAAAGATACAGTTATAAACCGTTTCGATTTCTTTCTGTATTGCTTCGTTTTCTCTTTCGATTACAAGATATTCTTCCATCGCTACTTGGTTCTGCTTTTCGAATCTGTCCTTCTTTTCTATCCATTTCTTCTTTTCGACCTTAAATAACTTTATTTTGGAAAGACGGTTAGCTTCTTTCTTTTGAAGTTCTTTTATGACAGCTTGTTGCTTGTCCATTTTCTGCGAAACAGCTTTCAATAAAGCTTGATTCTTCTTCAGTCTTTCTTGTTCCTGTTGATATAAAGATTCTAACTCTTCTGAAGTTTCTGTAGAATTATCTAATTCATTTACTTTCTCCTCTTGTTCTGAAACTTGTTCTTCTGTTATGTTATTACCGATAAGGGTTTCGTATTGTTGTTCTAACTTTTCCAATGATTTCCTCTTTTCTTGGATAGAGAATTGCTCTTCTAACTCGAATACGGATAGTGGTTCGTAGAATTTTATATCCTTCAGATTTGCAATAAGTCTTTGGAGACGAGGTAATCTTGTCGAATCATAACTCTCCATTTCGAATCTTTCGTTGTCATCCAAGTCGTAGCAAGAACGTTCAACTAATAAATTTTTGTATTGCGAGGAAAGTTTCTTTTCTTCGTTTAACTTCTTTACCGAATCATCATACTCTTTCTGTTTTTTTCCAAGAGTAGTTTTACTAATGGGAGAATGATCGGCAAGTTCGAGACTGCTTTTGGTGTATCTCAAATGGGAATCGCAAGAAGGACAAGACAACACATCCAAACCTCTTTTCATATCCGAAAGTTCTTCAAACAGTTTCGAAGAAATCTTTTCAATTGCTTCGACGTCGGGCTCATAGGTTTCTGTTAGTTTTTTCTCAACATCCAGTAACTTAGAATAAGTTTCAAGGTTTGCTTCACATTTTAGATATGATTCTAAAGTCTTTTCCAAAGGAACAAGTTTCGACGAAATAACATCGAGATCATATTCTATTCCAATCTTTTCCGCCTTATTTTTCTCTTCTTCAACCAGCTTTTCAAGATTTCGAGCCTCCCAAATTTGTTCCTCTGTAACAAGGACTTTCGAGATGGGTTTATCTCGAAGTTCTTCTTCGAGTCCTTGTTTCTCTTGTTCCCAAACTCTTCTCTTTTCTTCTCTTTCTTTTTGTTCTCGAAGTTCCTTTTTTAATTTCTCAAGAAGAAGTTTTTCCTTGGTCAGTTGCTTGGAAAGTGTTGTCAACCTATTCTTTTCCTGGATATAGTCTTCGTAAGAGAGGATAATATTATCATCCTTATCTGCTTTGAGAATTTCCAGAGTAGGAATATCGATCGGAATCTCATATTCGTTAGCAAGGACAGGTTCGGGAAGATTAAAAACGTCTAGTTTTGGTTTGGGATTGGGTTTCAAAGATGGTATCTTTACACTTTTACTTAGATTCTCTAAATATGCAATGCTTCCTTCTAAGCGTTGTTGAGATAAAAGTTTTTCATACAACTCTTGAAGTTGAGTCTCCTTTTTACTAATGTTATCTGTCATTTCTTGTAAATCTTTTCGAGTGTAGGAAACCGGAGGAATCTTTTCAACTTCTTCTAAGAATTTTGCGGAATCAGAGCTATAAACTGCCTGAGCCTTTTCAAAATCAAGAGTTGCGCTCTTGAGAGCAGTGTTAATTTTAGAAATATACTCTTTGGGAGATTCACCAGTAAAAGAAAGAGAATTGAGTAACTCTAGTCTTTCTGCTCCTGTTCCAGATAAAAGAGTACAACGATCTTTCTGTTCAATGTAAGTCGCAGCATGAAAAAGGTCTCGATTTCCATATCTCTTATCAATCTCGGCTTGTGCAATTGCATTTTCATAAGTTTTTTCAAATATCGGGGATGAACCTTCCGGGTTCATTTCTATTATTTGGTCGCCATTGTTTTCGTAAATTGTTAATACCAGAAGATCAGAGTTCTTCTTTCGAAATATTTTTATACCGGGAAGAGTCAATTCTACAGAAAGATTTTTAGTAATTCCTGTATTATTGTAAATTCCTCTCATGTTCCCATACATTGCCCAAAAAATTGCTTGAAGAATGGTCGTCTTGCCGGCACCCGAACCTCCATCAAGAAGAGTCATCTTTCCCGCCTCAAAGATATACTCTGCATCTAAGCAAGATTTAAAAGCTTTGATCTTGATCCTCATTTTGAAAATAAATATTCAATATTACTATCATTTTTCAAAAATGATTTTTAGAAGAAATTTAAATAATACAATGTCTTTTTTAAATACCATGTTGACGCGTAGCAAAGATGTTAACAGATTTTAGGCAAGTTGGTACGCCCACAAAGATCTGAAGGATTTCTTTCGGAAGAAATTAGAAAGATGAAAAACTGATTAGTTTTATAAAATCAAATTTATAAAATGTTTTTAAATGGTGTAAAAAAGACCATCTTAACGAATAACAAGGATGCCAATGTGGCAATTTTGTCCAAGTTGGCTTTTGAAGATTTGAGAGAAGTTTTAACTGTGAATAAGGCTACAAGTAAGTTTAACAATGATATTTTGTGGAGAAACTATTTAAGTAAAAAAGAAGATTTTGAGGCCATCAAGAGTGTTATTAAAAGACCTTGGAAGGAGTTTGCTTTGTTGTTAGAAAAATATCACATCAAAGACAGAAAAAAACATGAAGGTTGTGAAGATAGTTCAATTTATGTCACAAATAGGATGATTTATTTTCCTATCAAAGATGGACATCATGATTTGGTAGAGTATTTTATTCCAAAAATATATTTTCGTTCTTGGAATTGGTATGTTTATCACGCTGCAAAAGGAGTTCATCTTGATCTGGTGAAATGGTTCCTCTCTAAATTTGACGATCATGATTGGGATTGGTATATGCATCCTGCTTTAGTAAAAGGTCATAAGCATGTCGTAGAATTTTTTATCTCCCAAGGTGTGAATAATTGGGATGCCCATTTACAATCTGCATGTGAAGGTGGCAATCTCGATCTAGTAGAACTTATGATTGAAAAGGGAGCAACCAATTTTAATGCAGGAATGTATGGAGCTGCAAAAGGAAACAACTTGCACCTAGTCGAATACTGCATTGCCAAAGGTGCCAATAATTGGAAAATAGCAAGCTACTGTGCTCATAGCGATTTAGTTCCTTTCTTTGAACAAAAGATGAAGGAACAGAATAATCTGGGTTCAAAAGCATAATGAAAATGATTTAAATAACAAAATAATGTTATTTAAATGGAAAATACAGGTGTAAAAGTTGTCCTTCGTGACATCGCTCATCAAGAGTATTCCCAGATTTATAAAAATTTTGAGAATGACAAAATTACTTTACCGAAAAACAAGAGAGAAAACTTTACCGAGAAAGATTTCGAGACACATCTTGTTATCGTATCTTCTGATCCTGTAATGACTATGGCTCTTGTATGTTTCGCTATTGCCGGTCTTGACGAGAAATACGTTCAGCACATAGAAATTCTTGGCATTGAAAACTGATTATTTTTATAAAATTAAATTAAGAAAAATGTCTTTTTTGAAGTCCATTCTAACAAATAACAAGGATGTCAATATTTTGATTTTGTTAAAGTTGGAGTTTGACGATCTTCGGGAAGTTTTAAAAACCGATAAGACTATTAGCAACTACAATAACAACATTTTGTGGATGAATTATTTGAACAGAAAAGCAGATTTTGAAACTATCAAGAGTGTTATTCGAAGACCTTGGAAGGAATTTGCTCTATTATTGGAAAAATATCGTATTCAAGAAAGAGAATGTAACGAAGAAGATCCAAAAAGTCTTCTTCAAAACTATAATCATGCAATATATTTCCCAATCGAAGACGGATACCAAGATTTAGTAGAGTTTTATCTTCGAAAAATACACCTTTATCAGTGGAATTGGTATATCTATTATGCAGCAAAAGGAGGCCATCTCGAAATGGTTAAAATCTTTCTTCAAAAATTGGACTCTCATGATTGGGATTGGTATATGCATCCGGCTCTATTAGCAGGACATAGACATTTAGTAGAATTTTTTATCTCTCAAGGAGCCAACATGTGGAATTACCATCTACAATCCTCTGCAGAAGGCGGTTATCTAGATCTAGTAGAAATGATGATTGAAAAGGGTGCCGATAGTTGGAATTTAGGAATGTATGGAGCAGCCAGAGGAAATCATCTGTTTCTAGTTGAATACTTCATCACCAAAGGTGCGAACAATTGGAAAATGGTTCTTCAAGGTGCTCATCACGATTTAGTACCTTTCTTTGAACAAAAAATTAGGGAAACAGAAGCTGCTCCCTTTATTTAAACAGAAAACTGATTCTTATAAAAATTATAAGAATATCAAATGTCACAAAGAACACAGACGAGCTCTCAAACCTCTTCATCTCACAGTAAGTTAACTCTTATCGATGTCAATACCAAGAGAGGAAAGAAATTTGTCAATCGAGTCGAAGAACTACGAAAAAGTATGAAAGTGGAAATCTCCGAGAAGACCAAGTTCCTTAAGGATGTTACTGGAGAAATGGTAGGTTTTCCAAATATCGATGAAGATTTAATCCTGAGGAAGGTCTCTTTCGGTTGTTTCGGGAGAAAAGCAGGTTATACGCTGCATCCTTCTACGTCAGGATACTTTCGTTTCATTCTTCATCTGGGTAGTGATGAAATGTATTATCTACAAAACGATACCACACAAGATGAAGGTATTCCGATGAGGGCTGGAGAGTGTATTGTACTAAAGCCTTCACAAGCCGAAGAAACTCTTTTAGTCGTTTATGAAGATACTAAAAGAGGTCTTTACGATGCCAATGTTGGTGTAAACATGTCTCGGGTTCGTCCTCTGGATTACAAGAGAATGTTACTTATTTATGATCTTGAACTGAAACAAGAAGTCATTGATCTCGATGACGATGAAAACATTGACGAAGTTGAAACTAATGCTTCGAACACCACTGTCTAAAATACTATTTAATTTTAATTAAATATTATTACTTGTCAAAGGCGTTGGGCTTATATTTGAGAATAGTCGTCTTAATTCTCGACACCAATTCTGCCTTGTTTCCAGTCTTTGAAAGACCAAGACTTCCTGCAATTACCTTCAAATCGGCAACAGCATAACCTCCCACATTTTTACCTGTTCTTCCATCAATCAATTTGTTGAGTTCAATTGAGTTAATATTCTCAATCATGGTTGCATCCTCGTCTTTTTCTTTTGTCTTGGAATACTTGAGAGAAGAAGGAGAGACTACCGAAACCTTGGGAATAATAGTTGCATCTTCGGGTAAATCAAAAACTCCTTGCTTAACAACATTACGATTCGGAGAAGCCTTAATCCCTGTGATGGAAATCTTTGGAATACGAATCTGAGGGGAAACTCTCTTTTTCTTCTGCATCCCGGGAAGGTTGGGTCTTGCAGAAATTGTAGCAAGACCAACCTGAAACACTGCCTCTTCTTCGACTAATTCAGCCTCCTCGACTCCCTTTTTGGCAATGGCAACAGTTTTCTTGGTAATCTTTTTGACGGGTAAGGGAGCAGCCTTGGCTACTTCCTTCTTGGCTACTTCCTTCTTGGCTAAAGGGACAAGTTTCTTGACTTCTTTCTTCTCTACTTTTTCTTCGACTTCTTCGTCTACCATCTTAACATCTGACGGCTTCGGTAACGGGACAGTCTTCTTGATAGGCTTGAGAGGAGTTTTCTTTGCCAATGAAGCGGAAGGTTTACTTTCATCGTCTGCCAAAGCAGGAAGTTTGACAGTTGAAGGTTTTAGAGGTTGAAGAGTTACTTTCTCGACTTTCTCGACTTTTTCTTTCGGAATATCCTCAACTGGTTTAATAGATGCCTTTACGACGGGTTTAACAATAGGTTTCAAAGGAACTTTGGCTTTAACAGGTAAGGGAGTCTTGGATGTCTTTACCGGAGATGAAACCTTCTTGGGAGATGAAACCTTCTTGGGAGATGAAACCTTCTTGGGAGATGAAACCTTCTTGGGAGATGAAACCTTGACTGGAGTCTTAACGGGTAATACTTTTGACTTTGAAACCGGTTTCAAAGGAGTCTTTGTTGACACTTCTACCTTAATAGGAGATTTTGGTTTTTCTTCAGCAGGCTTCGCAATAGGCTTGAGAGGTTTCAGAGGAGCCTTCAAAGGTGGCAACTTTTTCTTGGGAGAAGCCTGCCTTTTTGGAGAAGGTTGTTTGACTGGAGACGCTTGTCTCACTGGAGAAGAAGGACGAGACATGGCACGTGGCGATGAAGGAATCATAATCTTAGGAACAGGACTCTTTTTGGTAGTGGTAGTTTCTGCTTCCAAGGTTGGAAGAGTAGATCGGGGAGACCCTTTTGGTGAACCAGCAGGCGACATTGAAGGAATCGTCTTTCTTCCCGAGGGCTTTTCGATTGCCAGAGGAGAAGGCGACAAAGCCTTCAGAGGAACTCCGCTAGTTCGTGGCGATCCCAAAGAAGGAACCTTCGGCGAAGGTGCAATTATATTTTTAACCTTTTCCTCGGGTTCAACATTTCCCTCTACTTTTTCTACAACTTTTGGTTTCAGTTTCAATGGAGGTAAAGGGCTTTTTACCGACGGTTTTGCAACAACAGCTTTTACACTAGGTGAAGCTGGTTTAGTTAAAGGAGGAAGTTTTACCAGGGGTGGAAGTTTCTTCATATTTTTTATTGTATTTTTTCTTAATGTATGTTCACTTTTTATTTTTCAGAATCTTTTTAAATGGACCAATTAGGTTCATCCAGATAGTCTTTTTTAGAACTATTTAAAAAGTTATATTTGAATACTAAAAATGGAAAATGAAGATTGGAATTGGTATATATTAGGATATGTGGTTTTTACAATTTTAGTTGTAATTTATATTCATTATTCCTCCAAATCAGAAACAAGTTATAATTCTGTAATTTATTTGTCGGAAAAATATCCTTCAGTAACTCAAAGTGTGACTAATGGTAAAAACACAATGTATTTTACTCACGATATAACACCTCGCGTTCAATTTAAGATATATCCTGATAGTAAAAAGTACGAGTGTTATAGGATTAATATTTCTCAAAAAATCCAGATCGCTCTCTTTTATAAGAATGAACTTTTACAAATAACGAAAGACAAAGGAATATTAGAAATGGAGGAAAAAATAGATTTAACATTATTAGAACTTCGCGTTCTAACTTTCGATAATAATGTTTTAACGAACACATTTGAATAAAACAAGTTTCAAAAATGATTTTAAAATAAGAATTAAAACAGTAAAACACTCACAACATGGAATCTATCTCTATCGCTACTGCATCGTCTTCTGCTTCGGCAGCTTCTACTCCTTCTTTGGCCTCTCACTCGACCAAGATTGAGAAGAATCGTACCAGAAACCCTGACGCTTCTACGACCTACTCTGATTACATTCTGAAGCAAGAGATTGCTCCGATTCTGGGACTTGAGATTAACGAGTCCTGGGAGATTGTTTCCGAGTATGAGTCGCTGGTCATGGTGCATTATTCTGAGACGGCAGACATGTTTCAGTATGGAGCTCTTCGTGGTGTCGTTTTGGATCGCGCCACCAAGAAGATTGTTTCTTACAGTTACCCTCATGCTACCAAGCTGGTCTCGGACCGTCTTTCTGAAGAGATTTCTGAAGGTTGTCGTCTTGTGAAACTGTCTCCCGAAGTCTCTTTGACTTCAGGAGATATGAAGATTCGCATGGGCTTTGAAGGGCCTCTCTTTCATCTTTTCAAGTGGAACGGAAAGGTGTTTCACAGCACGCGTCGTCGTCTTGAGGCAGAAAACAGTCGTTGGGGAAAGAGCACAACATTCGAGAAGATTTTTCACGAGTTGGGAGGACCTTCCGATGAAGATCTTTTTGATCCTACCAAGAAGTATTCTCCTTACTGTCACACGTTTATTCTCAATTCTCCCGATGTTCTTGTTGCCTCCAAGAACACTTGCAGATCTTTGATCTATCTTGGATCTCGAAAGATGTATTCTGTCTCTCCTTACCCCGAGGAAGAGATGGATTGGGAGCTGAGAACTCCTAAGATTAAGCCTTTCGACCCAAACTCCACAGAAGGTATCATGAGAAGTCCTGAGCTGACTGTCGAGGAAGCCAACGCGTATCTGTATTCTGGTTTCTACAATCCTGGAAAGCTGGCTCTTTCTGATCCGAGATTGTTACCCGGTGAGTTCATCATTGTCCAAGCTGGAGAGAACATGTATCGTGTTGAATCTTCCTCTTACAATTGGCGCTCGAACATGCGCAACAACAACCCCAACTTTTACCATCGCTTCTTTGAGCTGATTGACTACAGTTATTTGGGAAACTCTGTTGAGAATAAGGCGGCTTACTTGTCAATGTTTCCGATTCTGACTCCTTATCGTCATGAAGTTGTCGCAGAGATGGTGAAGAATACGATTGTGTGTTGGCCTCAACAGTCAAACTCTGAAGATTTTGAGGAAATCGATGTCCCCGAGACGAAGGAACTCAAGCTTTACAACATCTGGCTGTGTCTTCTCATGGCGGCTCCTTTGGGATTTCAAAAGGACGTGTTTGAGTTCTACAAGAGAATGAACGATGAGAGAAAGGAGTGTATCGAGTGGTTTCGTGAAGTGTCGAACGCCAATCCTACTGGGGAGGAGTTGAACAAGTTTTCCAAGAGGGCTCAGAACATTCTTCTCAAGACTCGAGAGTTTGCTGAGAACTATGTCAAGAAGGGAGAATCAAATCACGGCAAGAAGACGTCGGCTAAGGAAAGCCAGAGACGAAAGGATGAGATGCGTCAGCAAAACATCCATAACTTTCTCCACAAGGAAGTTGGTTCGTCTTTGTATCGCCTCATACGAGAGATGAGAAATGCGAAGAAGCCTGTCGAGACTGAGGTGGAAAAGATGGAGTAATAAAGAAATAAAAATTTGTATATATGTAAATATACAAACTGATTATCTAAACAAGAGTTAAGAAAACAAAATGTCAGAAAGACCTACCTTATCGGAAGTAAAATTCTATTGTTTAGTCCCCGAGTATGTTCAGAAAAGAATGGATGAGATTTACGAACAAATAAAAGAAGCCATGATGGCAAAACTTCTGGAAACAGATGTTATTCTAGAAGGAATTTCTCGAGAAGATGAAAGAACCGTCATTCGTTGGCTTTCAGAAATCCATGATGTTAGAACAACAAGTACGATGGCTTTCGATGGTCAAGTAGGTCTCTACTTATCTTGGGGTAGACGGCGTTAAAAAGGAAAGTGTTAACAATTTTTATTTTTGAGAAATAAAAAAGTATTATTAAAATGGAGACTGTTCCAAAAGACGTTCTGTTTCTATTAGCCCTCGAATTAGATGAAAAATCTCTGATTAATCTTTTCTCACTCTTTTCTCAAAGAAAGAAGAGTCACATGCTTTCGTAAAAAGATAGTTGTTGAGAGAACACATTCTAACTACTTCTTCTTTTGATAAGTTTTCCATAAATTGCTTATCTAGGTCTCGTATCCCAGTTGGGAAAGCACCTCTATCCATTTTTTATTCGTATTTTTATAAAAATACTTAAAAAGGTATTTATTATGTTAAATATGTCTGATATATATTACCTTTTAGGGAAACATATATTAAATAACTCTGGAACCGGAAATACAGAGGCTAACGATTGTGTCTGTTATATTGTTGGAAAATTGGCTTACGATTGTTATTTTGCTCATCTTCCGAAAGATTTCTTTTGGTAACACCAACTTATTTTGAACCATCATAAAATTGAGGAATAATATCTCCGTGATAAGAAGCTACAAGTTCTCCTTCCAAATCTTCTACAAGGATGGACGACCCTCCAAGCATTTCTGCAGAAACTTGAAGAGGAATGCCCGGTTTAATGTTTAACTGGGTTCTTGTTTTTCCATCTTTGCCAATCAAATAATAGTTGCGAGAACACATGTCCAGAGATAGCATCCTGCTAAAAGGTAAATAAATCTCATACATCGTACCACAATAAGGAAATCGAATACAAACACTCTTATTATTCGGATTCATCTCGTAACGATTTTCTGCTGTTTCCTTGTCCATAATCTTTTGGAGTTCTTCTTGGACTCGATTTCCTATTTTTCTCAATACAAAATCTTTTCCAACTTGGAAGGTTTTTTGCACGCAGTGATATCCGAGATATCCTGCTACGACAGACAACCCTGTATACATTGCTACATTTCCTAACATTTTAATTTTATTGGCTATCTTTAAGACAACCCTTTATCATCAGCCAAATACATGTTTGATGAACCGCTGATTTTGATGATATTATAAAACTTTGATAATAGACCAAAAAGCCTTTCGTTTTTACGGACGTCGTTACATTCGAATAGAATCTTAGGATAGTTGTTCTTCTTCAGAGTTTCTAAACCTCCCATCAAAACAAAGTATTCGTTATCTTCTACATCCATTTTAATGAAACTAATATCTGTTAAGAAAAGGCTATCTAATGTGGAAATATTGATCTTCTCTGTTCGAAGAATTTTATCATTTCCAACATGTAAACTAGAGCCACCGCCATCAACACTTACGATGTTAAGAGTCTTTTCTCCTACTTGATCAAAACTACCCAAACCAAAATTATGACAAGTAACATTTTCCAAATTAGATAAAGCTACACTGCCACAAAGAGCATAGTAAGTCATCCTTTGAGGTTCAAAAGCGTGAACATGTTTGCAATGTTTCGCTAAACTCAAGGCATATGTACCGGTGTGAGCTCCAATATCTAGAATATTTTTCTCAAGACTACAAAACTGTTTGCTCCATTCTATAATATTTTTCTCAAAGAGGCTGTTCTGTAAGTAGCAAGTGATCAAATTTTTCGGTAAAATATAGCAGATGCCTTTCAGACTTGCTACGTTCTCGTCATCTGTTAAAATAAAATAACTCATGTTTTATTTTAAAATGTCTCTTTTAAGGGGGTTTATTTTGACTTTTTTAGTATTGCTTCTAATTCTTTTATCCAGCGGGGTTGTTTGTATAATCCAATAAATAGATGAGAATTATCCCGACAGACAGGTAACCATCGCTTTACAAAATCGTTTTCCTTTTTATCCTTTCTAGCAATCTTTTCTAGAATCTTCTCATCTGAAAGTTTAACCAAAGAGTTTTGTAAAAGAAGGATACCTTCGTAAAGAGATTTCTGATCTAATTTGCATCTATCCACTAGTTTATCCTCGATAAGAGCACTTTTAAAGTCTTCAAGGTTAATCTTTGGTCTTCTTCGAAGATTATTAAAAGCTTTGGGAAACTTTCTCTGTAACATTTTAGTAGCAGTGTTAATAATATCATCTGGAGAAGTACAACAAAGAGGAACAGGTACGGATTTATTAACATTTTGAAATTCTTCAAACATTTCTGCCTGGGAGTTAACATATACTATTTCTACAATTACATTAAAATCTGGATAGTTTTCTCCAATGAGACGACAGATACAAAAATAACGATGCTGGCCGTCCACGATACTATAGGTATTTTCTTCGGGAAGTTTGCACATCAGAATTGTTCCACGAAAATCAAACTCTTTGTATTTCTTATATTGCTCCAATTCATGTTTGTATAGAACCTTCATGCGATCGCTGTCAAAACTTCTCTGACCATCATAAATTTTAATTGTAGAAGACATTTTTTCTAGCTCATAGGCGGAACAACTGTAAGTTTTCTTTCTCTTGGTTTCGACCAACAATTTTCCGAAGGGAATCATTGTATTGCTAAGAGTTTTGCTTTTTATTTTTTGTATCATTTTTATTTTTCGGATCATTTTCAGGACATTTAAAATGGATCTGTTGGATCCTGATAACCCTTTTCGGGGTTATTTTCGCATTTCTGTTGGACCAGAGTTGGAATTACTCTTACGTTGAAACCCTAACTTCTCCCAGAAAGGTATTGATTCTGGAACAGAAACGGCGAAACGAATCCCTAGAGTTTTTACCATAAACTTAGCGTAACCTTTACCTCGAAAGTCTTTATGCACCCACAAGACAAGAGCTTCATCTTTTCTATTTAAAATATATGCTGGGATTACCTTATTATCCGCTATCAAAACATAAAAGTTTCCGTTCGGAAGATTGATCGGTTCTACAAGAGGACTTCCTTTTTCTGTCTCTAAAATACTCTTTGTCAACCATACCAAGATGGACTTGTCGAAATAATTCTTAATCTTTACTAGTTTCATTATTAAAAGTACATAATTTGTAAAAGGAATTCATTTGTTAATCTTAAATGAAAAGTTAAACATATTTCAAAACAAATAAAATGAGTTTGACACCCCGAGAAGAAGAAGCTTTTCTTCTATGTTTTGCCAGTAGTTTTTGGAAGAGAAGTATAAGATGTATGTATTTGTACTGTCAGATTAAACGTGAAGAAAAAGAAGAAAATTTTTCTTTTTCCAATACGAATACAAATGAGATCGAACTCGTGAATCTGAACTACAAGCCCAATGCAAAGTTGTTACTTAAATGTGTTAAATATAACTTGCTTGCTCCTACAGGATCTTATAATAAGATGAAACCATATTTAGAGAAAATTTATTCTACAGGGTTTCTATTGCCTTCCGAATTCCGACAGGAAGAATTAGTTAATCGTGCTATTTCTCTATTTAGTTCTGCTTATCTTTTTTTAAATGACTCTTTTTGGAGTCATCAGAATGAGTCAATTTTAAATGACTCCAAAAAGAGTCATCAGGATGGACCTAATGGGTCCATTTCAAAAGACTTAGAATACACAGAGCCAGACTACAATAAGTTTACTCATGATTTTGCCTCTACAGTTAAAACAGACGGTTACGATTATGAATTTGATGAAAAAGAAGAGATATTAAATGCCTATCAGGACGGACCTTACGGACTAACCATAACTCATTTAACAGAAAAACAGTTTTGTAACCTCGTAGATAGCTGGGATATTCATCCTTCTTTGTTCTCGATATCTTCGGATTCCATTCAGGGACGTTTTGTTGTAATGCTAACAAAGACCTTGAAACCTTAATAAAAATGTATCTGGCCGATCCGCAAAAATGATTTGTAATTGGCAGTTTTCAATAACAAGAAAGCAGAAAAACACTACACAAACATGACAACCGTACAATCAATCACTATCGATCAATTTGAAATTTCCCGAGTCATCGGATTAGAACCCGTAGCAAAACAAATGACAGATGAAAAAACCAAACAAGCTATTACTTACAACGAAATTGAGCTTCTTTACAATTATGGAACCGACGAGGAACCTATTGTTTCCTCTCTATACATTGAACTCCCTGAGGTATCCGCCTCTGGAATTTACAAGAAGGACGAGGGTATGAGAAAGGGGAAAAACGGACCTTATCCGAAGATCTCCTATTCAACCAAGATTACTTTCGATCTTGCAAAGCAAGACACTCGCGAGGAACTCCAAAAATGTATTGCACAGCTTCATGATCTCTATATGAAGACTTCAGAAATTATGGGAGAGCACAAGGGTAAGCTTCGTTATCCCAAGTTTGACCCTAAGAATCCCGAGGTTCTTTACAAGAATCCTGTCATTGCACCTTCTGATGCCGCTGGAGTTGCTATCGAGGGAAAGAATCCCTACATGTATCTCAAGTTGAATCCTTTTGGTGCCAACAAGACCGTCTATGTTGATTTGGCAGGCACGACACAAAACTGGAACTCTCTCGAGAATGTTTTCATGAGAGGCGTTCCGCTGATTCATTTCTCCAATGTGTATTGCGGAGCTAAGCCGAGTCTGCAGTGTAAGATGGTGAACATGGTGATTACTCATGTTGAACTCGCTGGAGGTGTCAATCGTCAAGTTGGAACCGTAGAGCGTCTTCAAGCCAAGTATGGAAAGGGTGCTGTTGATAACGTGGCGGCTCAGTTGGCAACTTTGAACATGGCTCGACAGGAGTCTCTTGCTCAAACAGCTACCAACAATGATTTTGGAGGCGATGTTGAGGCGGGAGGCGATGTTGAGGCGGAAGGCGAGGAGGAAGATACCGGATCAATGTCTTCTACGGCTCCTGTTGCAAAGGCAACTCCGATGGCGAAGACAGTTTCGAAGCCGTCAGCTGGAGCAAAGAAGAATCCTTCACAAGACCAGGATCTTCAGGACTTCTTGTCAGCACAGCCTCCGATGAACGCAACTACAACAGAGCCTGCGCCGGTAAAGCTTTCAATCAAGAAGCAACCGATGCCTCTTAACTAATCCCATCTAAGTATTCCTTTTCAGAGTTCTTTCTCTGAAAAGATAGCCCAAAACTGATTTTTTTAAAAAAAAAATCTCTATTAAAACCAGAAATCATGGAAGCCAAGAAAATTCAAGTTTCGGTTGATGGTATACCCTCATTTTACGTTTCTGTGACCGGAAACACAAAGTTCGAAGACATTCAGAAAATACTTGGTCGCGTGGATTACGATACTATGTCTATTTCATTAACAACAAGATCGGCACCGTCTCCTTCCAAAAAAGTTGCGAAAAAGAATCCGGTCTTAAACAAGAAAACACAAACATCAAAAGGATATATTACCGAGAAAACTTTTGATAAAGTTTTGCCTAATTGGAGAAATGAGGTCAGCTACGTCGAAGTGCAGATTATGAATATGTATGTTATCCGCGAGATTTGGTTTTATCTTTCTTTCTCGTTTAGAGAAGATTCCTCGTTGACGAAAGAAGAACAGAAAAATGTTAACTACGATCTATTGGAAGCTAACTACGGAAAAGCCAGTTCTGATATCAAAAATGGCAATTTGGAAAAGGTTTCTTCGGATCTAGTCTTAAGTTTCTTTTCTCCCAGTCTTTTGAAAACTCTTGAAGACAACGATATCAAAATTATGGCTAAAGACGCCAAACGTCGTTCCAAATGGTACGAATTGAAACCCAAAACCTATATTACTCCTGAGTTGAGTGATGATACCTAATTATAAAACTGATTTCTAAAAAAATATTTAGAAATTCAAATGTTACTCCCTCCTAACTCTTTCTTTCCTTTTATCATCGGTCTAATGATTGGCTTTTTGGGTAATTTCTGGGTAGTAACTTTTATTGCTTTTGTAAGCTTTGTTGTTTACGATCCTGCTTTTATTCAACCTGAAAACATTACTAGTGTTCTAAACTTTATTCATTCTTTGAAAGTTAAGTGATACATTTTAGTCTTAATTTTTTTCAAATAAAGGTTTGAAAGAGAAGTCCTCAAATAAAACTAGAAAAAGTTAAAAGATAGTCTGGAGGAGATATTATTGTAATTAGTAATTACAATGAAAAAAAAGATACTAAGTCGAAAAGTGTTTCTAGGGGTTGTTATATCAGGATCTTTCTAACTTTATTTCGAACCGTTTCGTACCTCTCTTATATTATTTTCAAATAAAAAGTTTGAAAATAATATAAGAGGACAAAAGTTGAGATCAGAGAAAAAGTTGTAACCTCCCATCACAAACGATCTTTTCGTGTTAATTTTTCTCTTTTACGACTAAAATAATAGTCGTAAAATATAGGTATTGAAAAAAGTCTCCGAAACTATCTTTTCCAGCTTTATCTTTCCTTTTCTAACTTTTTCAACTTTTATCTCAAAAAGTTATCATGTCTTTGAGCATAAGTTTCCATGGAATGTAACATTCTTGATATGGAATTTGATGGTACTTCGTGATCTAAATCACAAAAGTGGAAAACTTCTTTCAGTTGTTCTTTTGTTATTATTGGTGAACTATGGGCTCCTCCAATGGTTACCATTTTCTTGCGAGTCACAATGCTATCATAGTTTATTTTAGCACATTCGTAATCGATTAAATCATCATGTTTAGAGTGGACTACTACTACTTTACATTTAGCTTCTCTCAGGTAAAACTTTACAGGAAGGAAATCCATTTTCCAAGATAGAATATTCGTTACAAGTCCTACACATGTTCTTTTGTAACCTTCTTCTGTTTTATATAATAGAATATCATCTAATGAAGAAAAAGCAGACATTAAGATACAAGCCCGAAACTTATGCTTTGAACACAAATAGGAAGCCGAAAAACAACCCAAGGATTCACTCCAGAGTACAATGTCTTTATTTTTGAGGTGAGCTCCACGGCGAAGATAATTATAGACTGTATCTGCATTTTCTTTTAAAAAAGCTTTACTTGGATTATTACCCGACTCTCCGTATCCTGAATAATCAAAAACAAATAAATTTACAGAGAAGCGATTACAAAAATTAATAATATAAGCGCGATCTGTTATATTTCCTGTTGTGCCGTGAAAGAAAACAATGGTTGGGCGTCCGGGATGAGAGTCAAAATGCCAACCACATAAATAGTCTTGTCCCTTCTTTTTATCTTTCTCGGAATAACAGATATCATAATCGTCAAATATGTTTAAGTAGACGGTCTTCCTATCTGGAAAGGATTTCTTTTTCTCCTTTTTACAATGACAACCTCCGTGACAACCTCCATGGCAAATTTTCGGATAAAATAACATATCATACTCGCAGTTATTTATTCCATTATAAAAATATAGAAGAATAATTACCAGAGAGACCAGTATACAAAAAATCCACTCGAACATCTTTTTAGGGAAGATATTTTGTTTTGGATATTCTCAGAATATTTTATCTTAAAAGTGTTAGAAGAGATAAGAAACCAATGCAAAATATTTTGAAAATGGACAGGGAAACCTGTGGTGGTATTCAAATGGAATTAACAGCACCGATAATGCCAGAAGAGATACCCAAAGATGAACCTCATTTGGATTCTAGATTTGCAGGTGAAATTGCTCATCGTTCTCTTGGTGGTCATGTTGCTCAAAAACTAGAGGCGTCTTATACAAACAAGGATTTTGTTTCTTATACAGTATCGACACAATTTGATAACTTGATTGGTCTCAAAGCAGTTATTAATTTAATTCCCATTAAAGTTAAAGATAAATATAAGAGACATGTTGAAATTTGTTACCATCATAATATCGGACATAACATTTTGTACGAAGGAGAATGTCTTATCAATAAGAAACATTATGCTTATGTAGATAGCTGTTACTCTGATATGCACTCGCAAATGTTAGCTGACATTAGTTCAGATAATGAAAGAAGATTATATGCCAGGAGAATTGGAGCCATTCCGTGTTTAGAAAGATGGAATACTTATCTCCCAGGACTACCCTTAAGTCCTCCACAAGCCTTCCATTTTGCCAAGGACACACGAGTAAGTATTCCTATTTTGAAAGGAGAGTCTAAAATTACCTTTGAATACAAGACACGTTTAAGAATTGTTGATTTATTGCGCATGAGAGTCAAAGTGACACCCAAGGATGGTAGTGAACCTTATTATACAGAAACAAAAGTCAAGATGAAATATCTTGACATTCGCGGAAAATTGACTGAAATCCCTGTTCCTGAACTCTGGGGAAGATATTCAGACATGTCAGACCCTGAAAGAAATTGGAGAAAAAGTGTAAACAAGAAGACAGGAGAACCAACACGTCAGATTATTTACTATGAAGATATCGATAAACTTTCAAGTAAAAATGAGATTTCTTCAGGAGCTCAGGTCGAAATCAAGTTGGTAGGAACAGGAGCAGCGAAGCATGTTCTTTGGGTAGCTCAGCACAAAGATGCAGGGTTAAGTAATTACACTACGAATAAAGATAACGTATACGAAGGTTGGAATCCTTGTGTAAAATCTGGTATGTATTATTCGACCGCTGAAAGAGTTCCGGATTTGAGCCATGAACATCACTCTATCGATATCATGACTGATCTTAAGTGGCCTACCACGCCTACGGAAGAAGGCTACAATGCACACACTTATAATTTTGTTCCGAAAAATATTAATACTTGTGACACTGCTGTAGTTTTAAAAGAATGTGGTGCGAGTCTTGTAGTTCGTATTGGTAACAGCGACCCATTTCTTCATGAAAACTGTGATGACGAAGAAGATGCAGACGTAAGCGGAGACAACAGTATTGAAAGTATTCCGATCGAAGCTGTCGAAGAAAGTCGCAGCGATGTCAAAGATAAGTTTATGTTGCATGTAAGAATGATTGTCATACGCAAAATGGAAGTTTACTGGTCTGACAAGAGTAACTCTCTAGAATACATTATCACTTCAGAATAAAAGTTTCTTATTTATAAAAATAAGAAATTATGAACCAATGATGGGAAAAAAGATTTCCTTGTTATGTCATCTTTTTTAAATTTTAGTACAGAATTAATAGAGTAAATCCTTTGTACTTTATTTAACACGTTTTATTGTTTGATCTTTTTATAAAAAGGTCAATTATTATTCAAACTCGTAGCACTCCTCTTCCTCATCACTGTTGTTATCTACAAGAAGACCTTTGTTTCTCAAATAGGAAAAGGCTGCTGCGCGGAAAGTATCCTTAAACTTGAAAGGAGTATCAAGAGTTGAGAAAACACTACAAAGCGTAGAACCACTAACTGTAGTCTCTGAGACATATTTATTGTTTTCGAATAGTTCCAAACTTCCCTTTAGCCAGTCATCAAACTTAGAAACTTCATTCTCCTCGCAACAAGTGGCTACAATTAGTTTTGAAATCCCTGCAGAAATGAGCATGAAAGAACACTTTGTCTTCCCCAGAGTCTTTGAAACTGATTCTACTGCTACCATAACATCTTCTGGAGAATCTTCCAAGTCAACATCTGCAATGTAAAACGAACTCTTGTTCGCCTTGATAGCACATGCTACTCGATTACCTTCACTTCTTGCCTTCTTCACGTTACTCATCTTTTAACTTATTTTAGTTAATTATTAAATCATTTCTGTAACTTATTTTGAAAGAAGTTTACTAAATCGCTATGATCTCCTTCTTCTGCTTCTTGCATAGCCCAATCCCAATTGTCGGCACCTTTGGAGATGAAAAAGTCTACTAAATTCCGATGACCTCCTCTTGCTGCATCGCACATAGCCGAATCCCAAGTGTTGGCACCTTTGGAGATGAAGAAGTTTACTAAATCCTGATGACCTCCTTGTGCTGCACCTTCCATACCCCAATCCCAATTGTCGGCACCTTTGTAGATGAAGAAGTCTACCAAATCTCGATGACCTCCTTGTGCTGCACCACGCATAGCCTCATTCCAATTGTTAGCACCTTTGGAGATGAAGAAGACTACCAAATCGCGATGACCTTCTTTTGCTGCATAATACATAGCCCAATCCCAACGGTTGGCACCTTTGGAAATGAAAAAGTCTACCAAATCTTGATGATCTCCTTGTGCTGCACCTTCCATAGCCCAATTCCAATCACGGGCACCTTTGGAGATGAAAAAGTCTACTAAATTCCGATGACCCCCTCTTGCTGCACCATACATAGCCGAATTCCAATCGTCGACACCTTCGGAGATGAAGAAGTCTACTAAATCGCGATGGCCTCCTTGTGCTGCACCTCGCATAGCCGATCGTCGACACCTTTTGAGATGAAGAAGTCGACCAAATCTCCATGACCTCCTTGCGCTGCACCTTCCATAGCCCAATTCCAATCACGGGCACCTTTGGAGATGAAGAAATCTACCAAATCTCGATGACCTCTTCTTGCTGCTAACTTCATCGCTTCATTATAATTTTCTTTGGATAAATCGAGATATTGAATAAGTAGCAATGAAAAATCTTTCCGTGATCTCTTGTTAAGTTTTCTTACAGTCTCGAAATCCGAAGAATATTTCTGTTCAAAACGAATCCTCCAAAATTCTTCATCGTTAAGATACTTATTAATGAGACGATTCTTGGTTGCCAAAGACAAGGTATTCAAAAGAGCTCTATCATCAAGTCTTAATAATAGGAGACGATCTAAATCTTTATTTCCAATTGGAAAGGTTTGTTCCATTTTGCCTTGTTTTATTTTCAGTTTAAATATAGTCAAGAAAAAGAGAAAAAGATGGAGGACGATGAAGATCTTGAATTTAATACTATTTTAGCTTGGGCTGAAGCAGAAGAAAAAAATCCTACTGTGGCAGATGCTGGAATAAGTGAATTTTATTTAGTAATTCTTGCGATTATGATTTTTTGTTTAGTGGTCTACTTGATTTTTCGATACCGGAAGTTTGCATCTGCTTTAGAATCTATGAACGATCCATCTAATATCGCAGATGAGGAAGATTCGGCAGAGTATCCCAAGATTGATCTTTCCGAAAGTTCATATGAGACTGTAGAAGAAACGGTATCTGAAGATGAGAAAGATGTACCGGCAAAGAAAAGTAAAGGAAAATCAAATAAGGCTAAGGAGTCGAAGGTTACGAAAGAGAAAGCCACAAAAATCAAAGCAGAAAAAGCAGAAAAGACGCCTCCGACAGTTAACCTTCCCAAGTCGGTTAAAGCTAACTAATTTGATAAATACAATAGAGGGAAAGAAATGCTTACCAGAAGTAAAGATACGGACTCCTTGGTTTTTCTCAAACTACCTTATTCCGATATTTTAACCTTCGTGATGGGGTTTTACTATAAAACTCATTTGATCTTGACTATATGGAACGACAAAGCCTTTTGGAGGAATAAACTCGAGAAAGATTTCCCTCTCAGTTCTAACTATTTGGTTTACCCAGAACACATTGAACTGAAAAAGAGCCATCCTCGAAAACTAATGAAGCCTAGTCAAAGAATTGAATATTCCGTTGTAAATGAGTTTCCAACCTATTATGATGAACAGGACTGGATCGATCAATACGAAGAGAAATTTATTTCTGAGGTGCAAAACTACCCTATTTTGAGAGGCGATCGTGTTCATGTTAAGGAATTGGGGGATTATGGAAACAGTGGTATTTTTATATGGGATGGAGAGAAATTGCTACATTTGGATATTGCTTATAATGGATATGGTGCTTATCCAAAAGAAATTTCTTTTCCGGAGTTTGACCCAGAACACTTTTCCCGAACAATCCCGCATAATTCCATTCTATTTCTAAGTCCTGAGAAAGTAGAGGAAGCTATTCAAAACTTTGATGAATTCCATCAACGTACAACCATAATTGGAAATTATAAGACTTACTATTGTGGAATAAATTGTCGCGGAGATCATCGACAGATATGGAATATTGAAACGTTTACGGCCCACATTAGAAGAAATCCTATACTCGATTGGGATGATAATGTAAAATCTTGGATCATTGGAGGACAACATTCATCGTATACACTCGTTATAGAATTTGTAGAAAATTGAAATTATTATTGTATTACAATAATAAGAAATGGATTACTTTGGTATTCTCGGTAGCGGGTTGGATAAGATGAAGTCTTACTTTGAAGAAAAAGAGGAAGAAAGCCAAATGAAAGACGAAGATCTTGAACCAGGGGACAAGTGTGAAACAGAAGGTTGTAAGAATTCTGTAGATAGTTTCGGAACCTATAACTTTCCTTATTGTCAAGAAAATCTAATTTGTATAAGAAAGAATATGGAATGTCTTCTCTTAGCCAATGCTCTTTTACGAGGAAGATTAGATGTCTATACTCGGCTCTTTCCGAAAGTAGTTTTAGAAACACAAACAGAAACACCTTCTGATGCCGAATAAGAACTTTCATCTTTATCCTTTTCTTGATAAAAATCAAGAAAAGCTTATCCAAAATAATTGTCGAAACCTCCGCGATTGTTTGCATTTCTAACAGCGGCAATTGTAGCCTCGTCGTCTTCCTCATTGGAAGCGTTCGCATCAAATCCTAACATATCGAAACCTCCACGATTACCATTCATGTTTGGGTTGCCCGTGTTTCCACGGTTCATGTTTGGGTTATTGCCTCCCATATTGGGGTTACCTCCGCGATTTCCCATATTCGGGTTCATGTTTGGGTTTCCCATATTTCCTCCTCCCATATTGGGATTCATCGTATTTCCCATATTTCCTCCTCCCATATTGGGATTCATGTTTGGGTTTCCTCCGCCCATATTGGAGTTCATGACATTTCCCGTGTTCGGGTTACCTCCCATATTTCCTCCTCGATTTCCCATATTCGGTTGATAAGCACCTGCCATCATTGGTGCAGGAAGACCTCCAACTTGCATCGGAGGAGGGGGTAGCATTCCTCTCGGTTGTTGATTATTTGAAAGTAAATGGTTGTCGCGAAGTTTAATTTCCGTTTTGTTTTCTTCGGGTTTGATGGCAATGAAAACGCTCTGTAGTTCTGTAATTTGATTATTTTGAAATCTAATAATTTCTTTCAAAGTGTAAAGTTCTTGATTGTGCATGCCAACGTAATTGTTGGTTGACTTCAGATTATCAGCTAGGAATTCTAGTTGTTTTTTCAGATTTACCAAAACTCCTACTCTCTTAACAACTTCAGCCAAGTGTCCTGTCAGTTTTGCTGTCTGTACTTCGAGATTGTTAGTTTTCTTGTAAAAATAAATAGCCATTCCGAGAGTGGCACAAGTGTTGGCTAACGTTATTAAAATTTCAGGTTTCTTGAGAACATTCATTCTTTCTCTTCTTTTTTATTAATTTGAGTTGTTTCTTTAACTCTTTGTTTCCTTGAAACTGATGAAAATGAAATTTAAATAAATTATTCTAAAATAAAAGACGAATGTCTTCTGAAATAGAAGAGGAAGAGGAATTAGAATGGTCTAATGAAAAAGCAAAATCCGAAGAGAATGATGAAGTCGAAGAGAATGATGAAGTCGAAGAGAATGATGAAGTCGAAGCTGACGAGGAAGTTGACGAGGAAGAAGAGGACGAGGGTGATGAAGAATTGGAATGGTCCGGTGAAAAAGAATTGAAATCACAGATAGTGACATCGAAATCGCTTCAAGAGGTCGAAGAGGAAGGTGAAGAGGAAGGTGAAGAGGAAGAAGTTGAAGAGGAAGAAGTCGAAGAGGAAGGTGAAGTTGAAGAGGAAGAAGTTGAAGAGGAAGAAGTTGAAGAGGAAGAAGTTGAAGAGGAAGAAGTTGAAGAGGAAGAAGTTGAAGAGGAAGAAGTTGAAGAGGAAGAAGTTGAAGAGGAAGAAGTTG
>Ga0209181_10000198_pt1 | contig 109857 bp, 106 predicted proteins | sample MAT05_FD_187208 | JGI IMG/M metagenome (GOLD analysis project Ga0209181, IMG submission 187208) | Freshwater microbial communities from Lake Fryxell liftoff mats and glacier meltwater in Antarctica - MAT-05 (SPAdes) (version 2) | ecosystem: Environmental > Aquatic > Freshwater > Ice > Liftoff...
CGGAAGCCGCCCATCGAGCTGCACCGAGGCGACCGCATCGCGGGCAGAGGCGCGGACGAAGGCCTTCTTGAAGTTGGCGTGTGCGACGCTTTCGGTGGCGGCAGCAAAGCGCGTGCCGAGCTGGACACCCGCCGCGCCCATTTCGAGATAGGCGGCGATCGCCTCGCCGCGGCCGATGCCGCCCGCCACGAACACCGGCACGTCGCGGATAACCGGCAGGATCTCCTGCGCCAGCACCGACGTGCTGACCGGGCCGATATGCCCGCCCGCCTCCGAACCCTCGATGACCAGGGCATCGACGCCGGAGCGGACCAGTTTCTTGGCTAGCGCCAGCGCCGGGGCAAAGCACATCAGCTTTGCGCCGCTCGCCTTGATCCGCTCGATCGCGGCACCCGACGGCAGGCCGCCGGCGAGGACGACATGGCCGACCTCGTGGCGGGCGCAGACGTCGATCAGGTCCATCATCAGCGGGTGGAGCGTGATCAGGTTGACGCCGAACGGCTTGCCGGTGCGCGCCTTGGTGGCGGCGATCTCGGCGTCGAGCAGGTCGGGCGTCATCGACCCGCAGGCGATAACGCCGAAGCCGCCGGCGTTGCTGATCGCCGACACCAGATGCCGCTCGCTGACCCAGGTCATCGCGCCCGCCATGATCGCATGGCGCGAGCCGAGAAACGCGGTTCCCCGCGAGGAGAGCGTGTCAAGACGGCTCATGCGGCGGCGTCCAGTCCATAAGCGGTGTGCAGCACGCGCACCGCGAGCTCGGTATATTCCTCGGCGATCAGCACGCTGACCTTAATCTCGCTGGTAGTGATCGCCTGAATGTTGATGCCGCGGTCGGCGAGCGCCTTGAACATCGTGACGGCGACTCCGGCGTGGCTGCGCATGCCGACGCCGACGACGGAGATCTTGGCGACCGCGTCGTCCGCGACGATCTCCTCATAGCCGATCTGGTCCTTTAACTTACCCAGCACGTCGAGGCTCAGAACCAGTTCAGTGCGCGGCACGGTAAAGGTCACGTCGGTGGTGCCGCCGGCATGGGCATAGTTCTGGACGATCATGTCGACGTTGACATTGGCCTCGGCCAGCGGCCCGAAGATCGCCGCGACAACACCGGGCTTATCGGGCACGCCGGCGACGGTGACCTTGGCCTCGTTGCGGTTGTAGGCGACGCCGGCGATCAGTTCCTGTTCCACGATCTCATCCTCATCGACGACCATCGTGCCCGGCGCGTCGCCGAAACTCGATAGCACCTGAACGCGCACTTTTTCCTTCATCGCCAACTCGACCGAGCGGGTCTGCAACACCTTGGCCCCTACCGACGCCAGTTCAAGCATCTCTTCGTAGGTGATCTGGTTAAGCTTGCGCGCCCGCGGCACGATGCGAGGGTCGGTGGTATAGACCCCGTCGACGTCGGTGTAGATGTCGCAGCGGTCGGCCTTCAGCGCCGCCGCCAGCGCGACCGCCGAGGTGTCGGAGCCGCCGCGGCCGAGAGTCGCAACGCGGCCCGCATCGTCGACGCCCTGGAAGCCCGGCATGACGCAGATTTCGCCGCCCGCCATCGCGGCAAGCGCGGCGCGGGTGTCGATATCCTCGATCCGCGCCGAGCCGTGGGCGTCGGTGGTGTGGACCGGCAGCTGCCAGCCGAGCCACGACCGGGCCCGCAGCCCAAGCGACTGGATGGCGATGGCCAGCAGCCCGGCGGTGACCTGCTCGCCACTGGCGACGACGACGTCGTACTCGCGCGGGTCGGCGAGCGGCGATGCCTCGCGGCAGAAGCCGACCAAGCGGTCGGTCTCGCCCGCCATCGCCGAGACCACCACCGCGACCTCGTCGCCACGGTCGACCTGGGCCTTGACCCGCGCCGCGACGTTCCGGATGCGCTCGATCCCGGCCATCGAGGTGCCGCCGAACTTCATGACGATGCGGGCCATGGCGGCGGGGCGGTCCTTGGTCTGCGGCTAAGACGAGCCTTGCGGGGTAAGCCTGCTTGATAGAAACACGGGGGGTCCAAAGCAAGGTAAGCCCCCTGTGACGCCTGCAACCCAAACTATCGACAGCAAGGAAGCGGCGTTCTTCGGTGCGCTCGCCGCCGACTGGTGGGATCCGAAGGGCAGCTCCGCGATGTTGCACCGGATCAACCCGGTGCGGCTGGCCTATATCCGGGATGCCTGCGTGGCGCGCTGGGGCCTCGACGCCCGGGCACGGCACGTGCTGGCGGGCAAGCGCGCGCTCGACGTCGGTTGCGGCGCGGGGCTGGTCACCGAGCCGTTGGCCCGGATGAGGGCGAGCGTCACCGGCATCGACGCGGCGGCGGAGAATATCAGCGCGGCGCAGGCGCATGGGGCGGGCCTCGGCATCGACTACCGCGCCGTGCCGGTCGAGACGCTGACCGGTACCTACGACCTGATAACCTGCCTCGAGGTGATCGAGCATGTCGCCGACCGGGCGCGGTTTTTCGCCAGCCTGCGGGCCCGGCTGGCCGACGATGGTTGCATGGTCTTCTCGACACCGAACCGTACGCCGCTGTCCTACGCAACGCTGATCGTCGGGGCGGAGCGGATCGCCAGGTCCATCCCGCGCGGCGCACACGACTGGTCGAAGTTCGTGACGCCCGAGGAGCTGACCGCCGAACTGGCACAGGCCGGGCTGACGGTCACCGACATCCAGGGCCTGACATGGCGGCCGGGGACGGGGTTCGTCCTCGGCCGCGACACGTCGGTCAACTACTTCGGAACGGCGTTACCTCAGTAGAAGATGCCGCGCACGACCCGGACGACCGAGCCGTTGTACTGGCGGATCAGCACCGCGTCCGGCCCGACACGGATCCAGCGCAGGCCGCGCGCCGCATAGGGCAGGCCATAGGCAACCGGGCGGCCGACCCAGTAGCGCTCGCCCCAATAGGGACGGGGCACATAGCCGCCGACGCTCCAGGCGCGATAGTTGTAGCCGCGCGGGTAGTAGTAGCGGCCGGCATCGTAGCGGCGGTCGGCCCGCCACTCGGAACGGCGACCGTCGTAGTTGTAGCGACGGTCGTAACGCCCGTCATTGCGATAGCCATCGTTGCGGCGGTCGCGAAGGTCCTCGTTCAGTTCGCGGCGGGCATTGCGATACTCGCCGCGCTCCTCGCGGATGTCGCTCCGGTCGCCGCTGCGATAGGCGTCGCGCAGGTCGCGGCCTTCTTCGCGGACGGCGCGGCGATCGTCGCGGATTTCGCCCGGATAGGCCTGGGCGGCAAGCGGCGCGGCCAGCGAGGCCAGGGCGACAGTGGCGAATATGAACTTGCGCATATTTCGTCTCCTTCTTCGAATTCGGGTAAGCAACGCAACGCACAACACGAAGCCAAGTGCCGGCTTCACGGGGGTTGTAGGATTGTGGGGCTGAACCGGTTCTGAGGCGGATCGTCAGGCGGCGTTCAGCAATCCGGCGGCCGCGCCCAGCGCCAGCACCCAGCCGAGCGCGAGGCGGGCGCGGGCGAGCAGCAGCAGCGCCGCCACCGCGACCAGCCCGGCGAACAGGTCGAAGCCGCCCGCCGGCGACCACAGGCGCAGCGGCCCGATCCGCACCGCCACGACGTCGGCGAACAGCACGTGGAGCGCGAACCACGCGGCCAGATTGGCCATCACGCCGACCACCGCAGCAGTGATCGCGGCGAGCGCGCCGGCGAGTGCGGGGCGGGCGGTCAGGCGGTCGAGATGCGGGGCAAGCGTGAAGATCCACAGGAACGACGGCGCGAACGTCATCCACACCACCAGCGCCATGCCGAGCGCCGCACCGCCGGGCAGGTCGAAGCGCGACGCCGCCAGCCCGCCGACGAACTGGAACACCAGCACCAGCGGGCCGGGCGTCGTCTCGGCGAGGCCGAGCCCGTCGAGCATCTCCGCCGCGCTCAGCCACTGCTGGTCCTGCACCGCGGTCTGCGCGACATAGCTGAGCGCCGCATAGGCCCCGCCGAAGGTGACCACCGCCTGCCCCGCGAAGAAGCGACCGAGCGCGACCAGCGGGTGCGCCGCGCCCAGCCACAGCGCCGCCAGCACCACCGGGGCGGCCCAGATGCCGAGCCACAACGCCGCCGTCGCCAGCGAGGCGCGCCAGCTGGCGGGCGGGCCGGGCACCGCCACCGGCTGCCCGCGCGAGGTCAGCCAGCCGATGACCCCCGCGCCCAGCACGACCGCCGGGAACGGCACGTCGAAGAAGAACAGCAGCACGAACGCCGCGACCGCCAGCGCCCATGCCAGCCGGCCCTTGAGCGCCCGCGCTGCCACCCGCGCCAGGGCCTGCGCGACCACCGCCAGCACCACCGCCTGGACGCCGTGGAACAGCGCCTGCACCAGCGGCAACCGGCCATAGGTGAGATACAGCCCGGTCAGCGCCGCCATCACCAGCGCGCCCGGCAGCACGAATGCCAGCCCCGCGACCAGACCGCCGCGCACCCCGCGCAACCGCCACCCGCACCAGGTCGCCAGCTGCTGCGCCTCCGGCCCCGGCAGCAGCATGCAGAAGTTGAGCGCGCGCAGGTACGCGGCGTCGTCGATCCAGCCGCGCCGCTCGACCAGCTCGCGGTGCATCAGCGCGATCTGCCCGGCCGGGCCGCCGAAGCTGAGCGCGCCGATGCGCAGCCAGACCGCGGTGAAGCCGCGCCAGCCTTCCCCCGGCCCCGCCGTCTGTGTCATGCTGCCCAGCATAGGAGCGCAACCATGACACAGACGTTACGGGGCATCCACCACAGCGCCTACCGCTGCCGCGATGCGGAGGAAACGCGGGCGTTCTACGAGGACCTACTGGGCCTGCCGCTCGCCACCGTCGTGACCGGGGAGCGCGAGCCGGGGACGGCCAGGCTCAATCCGTTCGTGCACCTGTTCTTCCGCCTGGCCGACGGCAATTTCATCGCCTTCTTCGATGCCCCCGAGAGTGCGGGCACCGATGCCTTCAAGCCGGTCCACGGCTTCGACCGGCACGTCGCCTTCGAAGCCGCCGACGAGGCCGGGCTCGCCGACTGGCAGGCGAAGCTCGCCGGCCACGGCGTGCCGTGCTTCGGCCCGGTCGACCACGAGTTCTGCAAGTCGATCTATTTCTACGATCCCAACGGGCTGCCATTGGAGATCACCACGCGCGTCGCCGCCCATGATGCGATCCTCGCCGAACATGGTGCGGGGGCACGCGCGGCGATCGACGCATGGACGGTGCGAAAGTCGGCGCGGATCGCGGCTTGAGCGACTTCGCGCGCATCCCGCTGGTGCTGGGCTTTCACGAGTCCGTCGGCGTTCGCGACACCTATGGCGGGCTGGACGGCACGGTGGTGCTAAACGCCCATCACCTGAAGCCCGCCACGCCGTCGGACACGCTGGTGGTGTTCATGCACCCGATGGGGATCATGCATCACCTGCCGCTGCCGGTCGCGCTGGCCCGCGCCGGGGTGCACGTGCTGAGCGCGGTGTCGCGCTATCCCAACAACGACAGCGCGCTGATCATGGAGAAGGTCGCGGTCGACCTCGGCAAATGGATCGAGTTCGCGAAGGCCAAGCTCGGCTATGCGAAGATCGTGCTGGGCGGCTGGTCGGGCGGGGGATCGCTGTCGTTGTTCTACCAGTCGCAGGCGGTGCGGCCGCGGCTGACCGCGACACCCGCCGGCGATGCGCCCGACCTGACAGCGGCGGGACTTCAGCCCGTCGACGCGGTGATGCTGCTCGCGGCGCATGTCAGCCGGGCGCGGACGCTGACCGAATGGCTCGACCCTTCGGTCGTCGACGAGGCCGATCCCGACGGCCGCGATCCGGCGTGGAATCTGTACGCAGCCGATTGTCCGCAGCCGCCCTACGATGCGGGGTTTCTGGCCGCGTTTCGCGCCCGGCAGGTGGCGCGCAGCCGCCGGATCACCGCCTGGGCGCAAGCGACGCTCGACCGGCTGCGCGAGCGCGACGGCCCGCATGCCGAGCGCGGCTTCGTCGTCCACGGCACGATGGCCGATCCGCGCTGGCTCGATCCCGCGGTCGATTCCAACGATCGGGTGCCGGGGCGCTGCTATCTCGGCGATCCGCGGCTGATCAACGACGCGCCTGGCGGGCTGGGGCGGTTCACGACGCTGCGGTCATGGCTCAGCCAGTGGAGCCTCGACCGCTCGCGGGCCGACGGCATCGCCTGTGGTGGGGACGTGACGGTGCCGGTGCTGGTCATCGGCAACGGGGCCGACGATGCTTGCACGCCGAGCCATACGCAGCGGCTGTTCGAGGCGGTGGCGGCGGGCGACCGGGTGCAGCACACGATTGGTGGGGCGACGCATTATTACGCCGGTCAGCCCGCCCAGCTGGCGGAAGCGACGGCGCTGGTGCAGGCGTGGCTCGTGGCGCGGGGGTTCGCCTGAACGCAAAACGGCCCGGGTTGCCCCGGGCCGTCGTTGCGTCGCTCCGAACCGCTTAGGCGACCGCCGTGCGCTCGCGGGCGCGGCGGCGGGCGAAGGCACCGACCAGGCCGAAGCCGACGACCATCAGGCCCCAGGTCGCCGGCTCGGGGATCAGGCTGATCGAGACATTGTCGAGGACCGGACCATAGGCGTTGTTCTCGAGGCTGCGGAATTGGACATCCTGGTTGACGTTGGTCGCGATGAAATCATAGGTATAGGTCACATACTGCATGTCGCTGACCGTGTTGCTCGGGTTCAGATAGTTATAGATCGTCGCGACGCCGCTCGTCGCCGAGACGACGACGCGCTTGGGGCGGATGCCGCTCTCCGGGTTCGCCGACAGGTCGAAGGTGATGCGGTAGTGCTTGCCGAGCTCGAAGCCGCCGACGGTCTGCATGACGCCGCCCGAGTTGAGCGCCGACAGGTCGAGGCTGCGCGTGCCGTCCGATGCCTGCCAGTAGCTGCCGATATAGTCGATGCCGTCGGGCAGGACTTCCCAGCCCGTGATCGACGTGGTGTCACCGGCGGTAAGCGTCGTGAACGCGCCGACGTCGCTGCGGCCGTCCTCGAAGCTGCCGTTGATGAAGGACACGGCACCGGCCGAACTGGCGAGCAGCAGGGCGGCGGCGGCGGCGGCGATCAGACGCATGATGGGCTCCTCAGGTTGCGCCGACCGCCATGCAAAAGCCATGCCAAGAACTAAGTCGTTACAAAGCCGAGTTCAGCCACCCTTATCGTTCGGTAAATTGTAAGGCCTGGCTTACAGTGTGCCTTTCCAACAAGTTAAAGGAAACGCGCGACGACGTCCCGGTAACTGCGGCTGACTTTCACCTGTGCGCTGCTGCCCAGTACCAGGAAGCATTCGCCGTTGGTGTGCGGCCGCACCGACTTGACGTTGTCGAGGTTGACGATGGTCGAGCGGTGAATGCGCTTGAACTTGCGCGGGTCGAGCCGCTTTTCCAGGTCCTTCATCGTCTCGCGCAGGATCAGCGTCTGGTCGGCGGTGTAGATGCACATGTAATCGCCGGCCGCGTCGATGCGCTCGATGTCGCCGACCTCGACGCGGAAGATCTGGCCGCGGTCCTTGATGTTGATGACCTTCTCGAAGCGGTTGGCGGCGGGCTCCTCGCTGCCGTTCATGTCGTCGGGCAGGGAGTCGGGCGCGACCTCCTCCAGGATGCCGCGCAGCCGGCTGGTATCCTCGCAGCTGCGTTTCTCGGTCAGGCGCTGGCGGACCCGCTCCAGCGTCGCGGCCAGCCGCTCCTCCTCGACCGGCTTCATCAGGTAATCGACGGCGTGTGCCTCGAACGCCTTCAGCGCATGCTCCATGTAGGCGGTGACGAAGACGAACAGCGGCGGCTCGATGTCGGCAATGCCGCTGACCACCGAGAAGCCGTCGAAGCCCGGCATCTGGATGTCGAGGAAGACGAGGTCGGGCTTCAGCGTCTTGATGGCGCGGATTGCCTCGCGGCCGTTGGCGCAGCGCTCGACGATCTCGACATCGTCGAAGGCGGCGAGGCGGAGCTCCAGCCCCTGGACGGCGAGCGGTTCGTCGTCGACCAGGATGGTACGGATGGTCATGCTGCGTATTCCCTCGGGCCCCCGAGTTGTTGCGCCCCCTGACGTTGCTCGAAGTCCGCGCCCCGGCCTTCGAAAGCCTGATAGGGCACGTCGACGAGGACGATCAAGCCGTGCGGCTCGTTCGCCTCGAGTTCGAAGCGGTGGTCCTCGCCGTAGGCCTGGACCAGCCGCTCGCGGATATTGGCGAGTCCGACACCGCCTCCCGAGGTGGAGGCGGGCAGCTCGCCGTTCAACCCCCGCTCGGCGAGCCCCGGGCCGGTGTCGGCGATGGTGATCACCAGCCGGTCGCCCATCAGCCGCGCATCAACATGGATGTCGGCGCCCTCCTCGCGCGGCGTGACCGCGTATTTGACCGCGTTCTCGACCAGCGGCTGCAGCAGCAGCGACGGCATGCGCGCGTCGGCCGCGTCGGGGGCGATGTCGAAGCGGGTCCGCAACCGGTCCTCGAAGCGGGTGCGTTCGATGTCGAGGTAGAGCTTCAGCGCCTCCGCCTCCTGCGCGACGGTGCTCATGCCCTCCAGCCCGCCGACCAGCGAATAGCGCAGGAAACTCGACAGCCGCGACAGCATCGCGTTGGCCTTCTCGGTCTGCTTCAGCAGCACCAGCGTCGAGATCGAGTTGAGCGTGTTGAACAGGAAATGCGGGTTGAGCTGGTAGCGCAGCATCTCCAGCTGCGCGGAGTTGGCCTGCGCCGCGACCTTCAGCATGCGCTCCGACTGCGCCGCCAGCAGCAGGTAATAGTTGATCCCGAAATACAGCCCGGTCCACGCGCCCAGCACCGACAGGTCGAGCAGGATCGCGCCCAGGAACTCGATGCCGCGCGGCTGCCAGCCGGGCTCGTAGAAGGTGGCGTGGGCCCAGACTTCGATGACCGAGAACAGCGCCGACGCGCCGCCGACGATGACCACGGTCAGCGTCCACACGAACACCGGCTTCATCCGGATGACCCGGCGATAGGCCGCCGCCATCAGCAAGGTCAGCGAGAAGCCGGTGGCGGTGACGATCAGCGTCGGCAGCACGAAGGTCAGGCCCATCGCGTTGGCCAGCCCGCCGAGCCCACGGAGCAGCAGATACGCCCCCCAGCCGCCGCCCTGGAGCAGCCAGAAGGCGCGGTTCTTGTCGTGAAAGAACGTCTGGTTGCGAAGGGCGGAGAGCGGCATCAGCCGTCAGTCTAGCACCGTCGCCCGCGAAACGTCAGTCCTCGGGCGCGATCCGCACGGCGAGGCCGTCGAGCGCGGCGGTGAACGGGATCTGGCACGACAGGCGCGAATTGGCGGTGCGGGCGTCGCTGCTGTCGAGCAGATCGTCCTCGTCGCCGTTCGGCATGCCGACCGCTGCCAGCCACTCGTCGGCGACATGGACGTGGCAGGTGGCACAGCTGCAGCTGCCGCCGCACAGCGCCAGCAGCTCGTCGAAGCCGTTGTCGCGGATCACTTCCATCACCGACAGGCCGGCCTCGCCGTCGACCGCCCTGGTGTTGCCGGCGCGGTCGGTGACATTCAGGATCGGCATGCAGGGCTCCGGTGGCGCAAACTGGGTTTCGCGCCTATTAGCGACGCTGTCACATTCAGCAACGAGTTATCGTCCATGGGCCTGAGCGCCGAGGCACTGCGTCGCAGTGTCGATCATGTCTGCGCCGCCGAACCGAAGCTCGCGACCGTGCTCGCCGCGATCGGCTATCCGGAGCCGCGGATCAACCAGCGCGGTGCCGCGACGATGATGCGCGCCATCGTCGGGCAGCAGGTGTCGGTCGCTTCCGCCGCGAGCGTCTGGAACAAGTTCGAGGCGCTGGTCGGCGACACCAGCGACTTCGCGCACATCGCCACCCTGTCGGACGAGGTCATGCGCACCGCCGGCCTGTCGCGGCAGAAGGCAGGCTATATCCGCAGCCTGGCGGGGCTGGTCGCCAGCAACGCGCTCGATTTCGACAACCTGCCGGAGGACGACGAGGCGGCGATCGCGGCGCTGGTCGCGGTCAAGGGCATCGGCCGCTGGTCGGCGGAGATCTACCTGCTGTTCGCCGAAGGGCGCACCGACATCTGGCCGGCGGGCGATCTCGCCGTGCAGATCGCGCTGGGCCGCGTGCTCGGCCTCGAGGCGCGGCCGACGGAGAAGGCAACGCGCGCGCTGGTCGAGCACCTGCGGCCGCACCGCGGTGCACTCGCGGTATTCCTCTGGCACGAATACAACACCGCGGTGCTCTGACCTTGCCGATCCGGATCACGTCGCATTCGAACCCGGCGATCAAGCGCATCGGCTCGTTGCGCGACAAGAAGCATCGCCGCGCCGAGGGACGGTTCCTTGCCGAAGGCCTGCGCATCTGCGCGGAAGCGGTCGAAGCGGGGCAGGTGCCCGAGCAGCTGGTTTATGCCGAGGCGAGCGGCGGTCATCCGCTGGTGCTGCGGCTGGTTGCGACGGTCGAGGCGGCGGGCGGCACCGCCATCGAGACGACGCCCGACATCCTGACCAAGCTGACGGGCAAGGACAATCCGCAGGCCGTGCTCGGCGTGTTCCGGGCGCGCGTCACCGCGCTGACCGATCTCGACCGGCACAGCGCGCCGATGTGGGTGGTGGCGGAGAACCTGAAGGACCCCGGCAACCTCGGCACCATGCTGCGCACCTGCGACGCGACCGGGGCGGGCGGGGTCATCCTGCTCGACGCCAGCTGCGACCCGTTCAGCGTCGAGGCGGTGCGCGCCTCGATGGGGGCCCTGTTCACGCGCGAGGTGGTGCAGACCGACGGGGCGGCGTTCCTCGCGTGGCTGCGGCAGGGCGAGGGCATGCTGGTCGGCGCCTCGCTCGAGGCGGCGGTCGACTATCAGGCGGTGCGTTATGCGGCCCCGACCTTCGTGTTCATGGGCAACGAGCAGTCGGGCCTGCCAGCCGACTATGCCGAGGCGTGCGACGCGCTGGTCAAGCTGCCGATGCGCGGCAAGGCAGACAGCCTGAACGTCGCGGTGGCGTGTGCGGTGCTGCTCTACGAGGTGCTCAACCAGGCGCGCGCCTGATTACTCCGCCGCGGCGGCGGCGGGTGGCTGCAGTTCCGGCGACGACGACAGCAGCGGCACCGTCTCGATCAGCTTGAGCTCGGGCACCGGGTCGAGGCCGGTGGCGACGCCGAGGTCCTTGAACTTCCGCGCCCGCGAGACGACGCGGCTGTCGAGCTGGCCGACCAGCGTGTTCCAGTGCCGGACCACGCCCTCCAGGCCCTTCTGCACGGTGGTGAAATTGCCGCCCATCAGCCGTACCGAGTCGTACAGATCGCGCCCCAGCCTGGCGATTTCCTCGGCCTGCTTCGCCAGCCGTGCCTGGTCGCGCATCGCCGCCACCGTGCGCGCCACCGCGATCAGGTTGATCGGCCCGGCCAGCACCAGCCGCTTCGCCATGAAGTCGTTCATCAGGTTGCGGTCCTGCTCGAAGGCAGCGGCGAGGAAATTCTCGCCCGGGACGAACAGCACGACGAAATCGACCGCGCCGCCGACCGACTTCTCATAGGCCTTCGACGCCAGCCCGACGGCGTGGGTCCGCACCGCCCGGGCATGGGCGGCGAGGTGGACGCTGCGCTCGTCGTCGCTGCCGGCCCCCGCCGCCGCCATGAAGGCGTCGAGCGAGCATTTGACGTCGATTACCAGCTTGCGTTCGCCGGGCAGGGTGATGACGAAGTCCGGCCGGCGGTTGTCGTCGCTGCCCTCCGAGGTCTGCGCGACGAAATCGATGCCGTCGACCAGCCCCGCCTGTTCCAGCACGTTGCGGCACTGTTCCTCGCCCCAGCGGCCCGCCGCCTTGCCCGAGGAGCGCAGCACGTTCTCCAGCTTGGCGGTCGCGCCGCTGACCCGGTCCTGACCCTTGGCGACCTGGTCGAGCAGCTGGGTCAGCTGGCCATAGCCTTCGGCGCGGACGCGTTCGACCTCGCCCAGCTTCGCCTCGTACTGGCTCAGCGTCTCGCGCATCGGCGCGATGAGCTCGGCGAGTTGGGCGCGATTCGCTTCGAGGCCCGCCCCCGCCGCCTCGCGGTGCCGCGTCAGCAGGCCCTCGGCGGCCTCGGTCAGCTTGGCCTGCGCGCCGTCGAGCGCCTGGCCGGCCAGCGCCGTGAAGCGCTCGCCGAGTTGCGCCAGTTGCCGCTGGTGCGCGTCCTCGCGCTCGCGCGCCGCGGCGTCGACCTCGGCGAGCCGGAGCCGGGCAAGCACCTCCTTGTCGCGAAATTCGTCCGCCGCCTGCCGGGCGGCGTCGCGCTCGCCGCGCAGCGATGTCGCGGCGCGGCCCCACAACAGCCAGCCGAACAGCAGCGCTACCGCTGCCACCGTGACCCCGATCAAGACCCCATCCATGGCGCCTATATCGAACGAAACACGAACGCTGTCGAGTGGGGTCGTCGCGGGTTGCATGTGCGAGATGGTCGTTACTTGGCCGGAAGGCGGGGAAATGCTGGCTTTTCTTGTGCCAAGGCCCTTGATCTTATCGCCAAATCGAGGTTAAGAGGGATATGTGGCAATGGGCATTGCCGCGCTTTGGAGGGGTTTTTCGATGATCGAATCGCGTGGCGTGTCGTGCATTGGCGTGAGCAACACCGGTGCCGAGCGGCTCGGCCGGCCCGCCCCGCGCTCACGCGCCGCGCTTGTCGCGCTGCTGCTCGCGGGTGCCGCGACTTCGCTTGCGACCCAGGCGAACGCGACCGCGCTCGACGTCAACGGCACCAGCCAGACGGTCGGCGGACTGTCCGGCGGAGGTAACGTCATCAACAACGCTGGCCCGGCGACGTTGACGATCGACATTCTCGCGGGAACCTTCAGCCAGTCCGGTTCGGTCAACAATGGCCCCGGCGCGGCGCTGAGAATCGTCAAGACCGGCGCGGGCCGGCAGGACTTCAACGGTGCCGGCACCTATACCGGTGGCACCGAAATCGCCGGCGGCACGCTCGGTTTCGGCACCAACTCCGCGCTCGGTACCGGGCTGATCGAATTCACCAACGCCAGCGCGATTCTGCGCGCGACCAGCGCCGGTCTCACGCTTGCCAACGACATTCTCCTGACCACCGACGGCACGCTTTCCGGCGCCGGGTTGTCGCCGACGTTCACCGGCCTGATTTCAGGTGGCGGCAAGCTGACCAAGGCCGGCGGCGGCACCATGACGCTGGCCAACGCCGTCAACACCTACACGGGTGGCACCGACCTGTTCGATGGCCGTCTGGTCCTCGGGGGCGACGGCTCGATCGGCAATGGCGCGCTGACCGTTACCGGGCTGGGTGTCCGGCTTGGCGCGACGACCACGGCGACGCTGAACAATGCCGTCATCCTCAACGAAAGACTGACGGTCGATCTTGGCACGGTGCGGTTCGACGGCCTGGTTTCCGGCAACCCGGGAAATCCCTTTGCACTTTCGGTCGACAACGGCGCGACGCTGATCCTGGGTGGTGCCAACACCTACGTCGGCCGGACGCAGATCGACAACGGCAGCGTCCTGGGCATCGCCAACAGCAACGCCATCGCCAATGGCGTCGGCTCGATCCTCATCGGACCCGCCGGCGGCACCTTGCGCGCCTATGCGGACGGCCTGACGGTGGCGAACGATGCTCGCGCCTCGGGCGTTTATACGATCGATGCCAACGGCTTCGGCTTGACGGTCTCAGGTCAGATCAATGACACGTTCGGCCAGGTCGGGTCGCTGGTCGTGACGGGCTTCGGCTCGACGCTGACCCTGAGCAACGCGAGCAACGGCTACAGCGGCGGCACGACGGTCCAGAATTTTTCCCGCCTGTCGGTGAGCAGCGATGCGCAGCTCGGCAGCGGCGGCGCGGGTGTGACGCTCGATAACGCCTTCCTGGAGATTACCGGGAACAGCTTTACCAATCTGCCCCGTGTCCTGACCCTGTCGGGGATCGGCGGCGTGGTCGACGTCATCGATCCCGCCAACATTGTCACCCTCGGACTGGTGCAGGGCACCGGGCTGTTTCAGGTGAATGGCCCCGGCACAGTCGTCCTGGGGGCGGGCAATACCTACGCCGGCGAGACCGTGGTCAATGGGGGAACCCTGCGCGTCACGGCGAACGATTCGATCAGCGGTGCCACGTTGTACCTTAACCACGGCACTTTTCAGGCCGGTGTCAGCGGCCTCAGCTTCGCCAACACCGTAGAGCTATTCATTGCGCCGGTGGTCGATTCCGGTGCCGGCAACCTCACCCTGTCAGGGCCGGTTCAGGGCATCGGCAGCCTCACCAAGACCGGTTCAGGCTGGCTTTCGCTGAGCAGCGCGAACACCTACACCGGCGGCACGATCGTGAGCGCCGGCGAGATCCGCGCCGGGAACAACACGTCCTTCGGCACCAATTCGGTCGACCTCGCCACCGGGACGACACTCAGCACCAGCGTCGCCGGCCTGACGATTGCGAACGCCATCATCCTCGATTCGGGTACTCAGACGATTAATCCGGGTGCTGCTGGCACGCTCACGCTTACGACGGGCGGGATCAGTGGCAACGGTGGTTTCTTCAAGACGGGATCCGCCCGGCTGTGGCTAAGCGGCCCCAACACCTATTCCGGCGGGACTGAGGTCGTGGCTGGCGAACTGCGCGTGGACAGTTCGACGGGTACTGGCTCTACTCAGGTTAACAGCGGCGCGACGCTCAGCGGCACCGGCTCGCTCGCCGCGACGACCTTCATCCTAAGCGGCGGCGCGGTTGCGCCGGGCAGCAGCCCCGGCACCATCAATTTCGTCAACCTCGACCTCGCCAGCGGCTCGTTCCTGAACTTCGACCTCGACACGCCCGGCATCGTCGGCGGCGGGGTCAACGACCTGATCATCGTCAGCGGCAGCCTGACGCTCGACGGTACGCTCATCGTCAATCCGCTCGGCGGCTTTGGCGCGGGCACGTACCGGATCTTCAATTACACCGGCGGGTTCGGCGACAATACGCTCCTCGTCGGCGCGCTGCCGGGCGGCTTTACCGGCACGATCAATCTGTTGACGCCGGGCCAGGTCAATCTGACCATCCTGGGGCCGGGCGGCGGGCCGTTCAGCTATTGGGACGGTGCCAATTTCGCCGCCAACAACGTCGTCAACGGCGGCACCGGCACGTGGAGCGTCGCGGGCACCAACTGGACCAACGCGGGCGGGACCGCCAACGGCGCCTGGACCGGGACCACCGCCTTTTTCCAGGGCACCGCCGGCGTTGTCAACCTGACCAGCGGCTTCACCTTCGACAGGCTGCAGTTCGACGTTGGTGGTTATGCCCTGGGTGACGGCGGCGGCGGCTCCCTGGTGCTGTCGGGTAACGACGTTGTCGAAACCAATGGCATTATTGGCGCCCAGACCGGCTTTCTTATCCCGGTCACTGGCAGTGGTACGCTGGTCAAGGAGGGGGCCAACGTTCTCGATCTCGTCCAGAACAACAGCTATTCCGGCGGGACCATCATCAACCAGGGGATTGTGCGCGCCTATCAGAACGATTCGCTCGGAACCGGCACGGTGACGATGGCGAACGGGACGTCCCTCGACATCGTCACCGATGGCGTCGCGCTGCCCAACGCCTTCACGATCAACGGCACCAGCACGGTCCGCCCCTACTTCGGCGTGACGGCGACGCTGAACGGCCAGATTTCGGGAACCGGTACGCTCCGCAAGCAGTCGACCGGCACGCTCGTGCTGGCGAACAACTCAAACAACTATTCGGGCGGCACTGAAATCAACGCCGGCACGCTGGCGATCGCCAGCGACGGCGCGCTCGGGGCGTTCGCTCCGCTGACCTTCACCGGTACCTCGACACTGCGGTTCGATGCCAACGTCATCGTGTTCCGCCCGGTCATTTTTGCGGCGAACGCGACCGTCAACACCAATGGCTTCGACAGCCGCTTTGATGGTGGCTTCATCAGCGAGACCGGCGGCGCGCGCTCGCTGACCAAGAACGGTGCGGGCCAACTGACGCTGAACGGCACTAGCGATTACTCGGGCGGCACGTTCATCAATCAGGGCGCGGTGTTGATCGACGACGGCAGCAGCATCGGCTCGGGCGCGATCTTCTTCGGGGCCAACACCACGCTGATCGCCGGCGACCCGCCGGGCGAGGTCATCACGCTGGCCAACGACATCGGCTTGAACGGCCCCGCGACGATCGACGTCAACGGCACGTTCCTCTCTCTCTACTATACCGGTAACATCGTCACTGACGGGGCCGATCTGACCCTCAATGGTCTGATCGGCGGCGGCGGCCCGCTGACCCTCACCAACTTTGGCAAGGTGACGCTGGGCGCTGCGAATACCTATAACGGCGGCACGATCATCGACAACGTGGCGGTCGCGGTCACCGGCAACGGTTCGCTCGGTAGCGGCGACGTCACCTTCACCGGCGCCTCGGTCTCGGGCCTCTACAACAACACCGGCTCGGCGATCACGCTGACCGCCGACATCGCGCTCAACAATACCGACACGGCGCTCGGCGGCAGCGGCAACCTGACGCTGTCGGGTAACCTCGTCGGAGGTTCGACCATCTACAAGGTCGGCGGCGGCACGCTCAACCTGACCGGCGACAACAGCGGTGTCGGCGGCAACACCTATGCGGGCGGCGGTACGCTGCTGATCAACGGCAACTATGGTACCGGCGGCGCGCAGCTGTTCGTGCTCAATGGCGGCACGCTGGGCGGTTCGGGCACGATCAATGCCGATGTGGCGGTCGATGGCGGCGGCGTCTGGGCCCCGGGCAACTCGCCCGGCACGGTGGTCATCATCGGCAACCTCGCCTTCAACAACGCCTCGGTCCTCAATTACGAGCTCGGTCAATCGGGCGTGCCGGGCGGGCTGTTCAACGACCGGACCATCGTCAACGGCAACCTGACGCTCGACGGCATCCTGAATGTCACCGACTCGTTTGCCTTCGGCCTCGGCGTTTATAACCTCTTCACTTACACCGGTGCGCTGACCGACAATACGCTGGACATCGGCACATTGCCGGGGGCGTTCACCGGAATCGTGCAGGCGGCCGTACCCGGGCTCGTCAACCTGATCATCAGCGCGCCGGGAGTCCTGACCCAGTATTGGGACGGCACCGATTTCGTCGGCAACGGCGTCATCGACGGCGGCAACGGCACCTGGAACAACGGTAACACCAACTGGGCGACGGGTCCGACGCCGCCGCCGGCCTTGCTCAACAGCACCTGGCAGGGCGGCATCGCAGTGTTCCAGGGCGCGACCGGCGCGGTCAACATCACCCAGAACCAGAGCTTCCAGGGGCTGCAGTTCAGCACCGACGGCTATGTCCTGAGCGGCGTCGGCGGCCTGACCGCCAACGGCGCGACGTTCATTGCCACCGATCCCGGCGTCACCGCGACGATCAACACGGTCATCGGCGGCGTCGGCGGCTCGATCAACAAGCAGAACGACGGCACGCTGATCCTGAACGGGGTCAACACCTACGACGGCGGCACGACGATCAGTGGCGGCGTCCTGCAGATCAACAGTGACAGCGCGCTCGGCGCGGCGCTCACTTCGCTCACCTTCGCCGGGCCCTCGACGCTGCGCTTCGGGGCCAACCTCGAGCTGTTCCGCCCGGTCATCCTCGATGCCGACGGCACCATCGACACCAATGGCTTCAATGGCACCGTCTTGGGCGGTTTCATCAGCGGCGGCCCGGCCAATTCGCTGACCAAGGTAGGGGCAGGCCAACTGACGCTTACCGGAACAAGTCTCTACCAGGGCGGCACCAACCTCGACGCCGGCTCGCTGCGCATCGAACGCGGCGGCAGCATCGGCACCGGCAGGCTGACGACCATGGGCGGCACCACGCTGGTCGCCGGCCTCGGGGCGGGCATGACCGGCCTAAACGGCGATGCGACGATCAATCTCGCCAACGACGTCACGCTTGGTGCGGGCACGACCACCATCGACCTGATCGGCACCACCGCGACGCTGTTCGTCGGCACCGGCGTCTATACCAGCCCGGGCACCGACCTGACGCTGTCGGGGCCGATCGATGGCGATGGCGGGCTGACCACCGCCAATTTCGGCACGCTGACGCTGACGGGTAACAACAGCTACACCGGCGGCACCACGGCGACCGACATCACCGTGTTCGTCGGCAACGACAATGCGTTCGGCTTCGGCGCGGTGACGCTCAACGGCGCAAGCTTGCAGAACAACAGCGGTACGGCGCTGGCGATCGGCAACGATATCGCGATCAACGCCACCGCCGGGTTCCCGGTTGGGACGATTGGCGGCAACAACAACTTGGAGCTGTCGGGTGCCCTGTCCGGCGCTGGCGGCTTCGCCAAGATCGGCAGCGATGTCGTCAATCTCTCCGGTGACGGTACCGCCTATAGCGGCAATGCCACTGTCGAGAGCGGTAAGCTGCTGATCAACGGCAACTTCGGCGCGGGCGCCGGCCAGACGCTGATCGTCCGCGACAGCGCCACGCTGGGCGGCACGGGCATTATCAACGCCAATGTTACCGTCGCAAACAGCGGCATCTGGGCGCCGGGCAACTCGCCGGGCACGATCACCGTCAACGGCAACTTGGTCTTCAACAACAGTTCGATTTTGAATTACGAACTCGGTCAGGCCAGCGTGCCGGGCGGGCTGTTCAACGATCGAACCATCGTCAACGGCAACCTGACGCTCGACGGCATCCTGAATGTCACCGATTCGCTTGCCTTCGGCCTCGGCGTCTATAACCTCTTCACCTACACCGGTGCGCTGACCGACAATACGCTGAGCATTGGCACATTGCCGGGGGCGTTCACCGGAATCGTGCAGGCGGCAGTACCCGGGTTCGTCAATCTGATCATCACTATGCCGGGCGTCCTGACCCAGTATTGGGACGGCGGCGATTTCCTCGGCAACGGCGTCATCGACGGCGGCAACGGCACCTGGAACAACGGTAACACCAACTGGGCGACGGGTCCGACGCCGCCGCCGGCCTTGCTCAACAGCACCTGGCAGGGCGGCATCGCGGTGTTCCAGGGCGCGACCGGCGCGGTCAACATCACCCAGAACCAGAGTTTCCAGGGCATGCAGTTCAGCACGAACGGCTACGTCCTGAGCGGCGTCGGCGGCCTGACCGCCAACAGCGCGACGTTCATCGCCACCGATTTCGGCGTCACCGCGACGATCAACACGGTCATCGGCGGCGTCGGCGGCTCGATCAACAAGCAGAACGGTGGCACGCTGATCCTGAACGGGCCGAACACCTACACCGGTGGCACGACGATCACTGGTGGCGTCCTGCAGATCGGCAACAACAGTGCGCTCGGCAGCGGGCTCTTGACGATCGGCAACGGCACCATCCTGCGCGCCGGCGTTTCCGGCCTCGTCATCGCCAACGCGGTCGCGACGCCCGCCGATGCCCGCATCGACTCCGGCCCCGGCACGTTCCGGATCAACGGCGACATCACTGGTCTCGGCTCGATCAGCCAGATCGGTACCGGCGACCTGCAGCTGTACGGCAACAACAGCTTCGCCGCTGGCCTCGGTATCAACCAGGGCACCGTGACGCTGGGGACCAACACCGCCGCTGGTACCGGGCAGATCGCGATCAACAACGGCGCGATCCTGAACGCCGGCATCTCGGGCCTGGTCATCGAGAACTCCATCGAGACGACCGCGGATGGGCGCGTCAATTCGGGCCCCGGCACGTTCCGGCTCAACGGCGATATCGGCGGCCTTGGCTCGATCAGCCAGATCGGTACCGGCGACCTGCAGCTGTACGGCAACAACAGCTTCGCCGCTGGCCTCGGTATCAACCAGGGCACCGTGACGCTGGGGACCAACACCGCCGCTGGTACCGGGCAGATCGCGATCAACAACGGCGCGATCCTGAACGCCGGCATCTCGGGCCTGGTCATCGAGAACTCCATCGAGACGACCGCGGATGGGCGCGTCAATTCGGGCCCCGGCACGTTCCGGCTCAACGGCGACATCGGCGGCCTCGGCTCGATCAGCCAGATCGGTACCGGCGACCTGCAGCTCTACGGCAACAACAGCTTCGCCGCCGGCCTTGGCATTAACCTGGGCACCGTCACGCTGGGTAGCAACACAGCGGCCGGCAGTGGTGAGATCACAATCAACGGCGGTGCCCGGCTGGTCGGCCTCAGCGGTATCACCATCGGCAACCATGTCGAGACGACGGGCGCCGGACTGATTGCCGCGAATTCCGGGACCTTCACGATCAATGGTACGATCGGCGGTCCGGGTTCCTTGACCCACACCGGCTTGGGCAACCTTGCGCTCAATGGTGCCAACGACTTCGCCGGCGGCTTGAGGATTGCTGCGGGCCGGGTAACGCTCGGCGACGATGACGCGGCGGGAACCGGCACGATCATAATCGACGGCAACGCAACCCTCGCGGCCGGTACCCCGAATCTGATGATTGCCAACAACATCGTCACGACCGGGGCCGCCATTATCAATACCAATGGCGAGAACCTGTTCCTGAACGGGACGATCGGCGGTGCCGGCTCGCTCGATACGTTCGGTGGCAACCTCTATCTGACTGCCAGCAATGGCTTCCTGGGCGGGCTTAACATCAATGCCGGCCGTGTTTCGCTGGGCACCAACACCGCGGCGGGCTCGGGGCTCATCACCATCAACAACGGCTCGACGCTCGCCGCCGGGGCCGACAACCTGATGGTTGTCAACAATATCCAGACGACCGGTGCGAGCCGTATCGACACCGCCGCCTTCACCTTCACCCTGTCGGGCATGATCGGCGGGACCGGCGGCATCACCAAGGTCGGGACTGGCACCCTGCGCTTGACCGGCACCAGCAACTACAGCGGCGGAACGACGGTCAGCGTCGGGCGGCTGCTGGTCAACGGCGCACTGACCGCATCGACCGTGACGGTCGCCAATGGCGCGACGCTCGGCGGTTCGGGCAGTGTCGCCGGCATCGTCGTCCAGGCTGGCGGCACAGTGTCGCCGGGGCAGAGCGTCGGCACCCTGAACGTGTCGGGCCCGGTCACCTTCGCGGCCGGGTCGACCTATCTGGTTGAGATTGCCGGCGTGACAGCGGACCGCATCACCGCGACGGGCGCGGCGACCCTCAATGGCGCCAACCTGGTGGCTGACGGCAGTGCAGCGGCGCCGGTCTTCAACACGACCTACACGGTCCTGAGCGCGGCGGGCGGCCGGACCGGCACCTTCACGCCAGTGCTCAGCGGCTTCAGCCCGGCGTTCGCGCCGACGCTGAACTACAGCCCGACCGAAGTGACGCTGCGCCTTAACCCGGCTTCAATCGTCGGTTTGCTGGGCAGCGGCGCGGGTGGCAGCAGCAATATCGTCAACTTTGCCAACGCTCTCGACGCGTCGGTCGCGGCCGGCTTCAACCCGCAGAACTTCTTCCCGATCTACCTGCAGTCGGGGGCGGCACTGGCGGGATCGCTCAACCAGCTGACCGGCGAGATCAACAGCGCTAATAGCCGGACTGCGATGTCCGATACGCGCTACGTCCGCGAGGCGGCGCTCGACCGGCTGGGCGCAAGCCTCGGCGGCGGCAACGGCCGTGACGCCACCACCACCCGGGGCACCGACGACAACAACATCACGTTCTGGGCGCGCGGCGTCGGGTCGTGGACCGACAGCGACGGCGACGGCAATGGCAGCAAGCTGAGCATTGACGCCAAGGGTGTGATCACCGGCATCGACTACAGCTTCGGCGAGTGGAAGGTCGGCGCGCTGTTCAACTATATCGAGAGTGACGTCGATACGCGCGGGCTTGGCAGCGGTAAGGTCAAGAGCACCGGCGGCGGCGCCTATTTCGGTTACCGCGGCGACGCCGGCATCGCGTTCGGCATCGGCGGCGCGGCGAGCAGCGTCAAGGCAAGCGAGAGGCGTTCGATCACCGTCCCGGGGATCGCGCAGTCGCTGCGCGGCAGGTCGGACGGCACCAGCTACCAGGGCTTCGCCGAGATCAGCTACGATCTCGCCGCGTCCGCGAATGCGCGGGTCGAGCCGTTCGTCCGCGGAGCCTATGTCGCCTATAATGTCGATCGCCTGACCGAGAGCGGCGGCTTCGCGGCGCTCAACGTCGCCAAGGCTAAGTACGACACGACCGTGCTGACGGCCGGCGTCCGCGGCAGTGTCGGGCTCGGCGGTTCGGCTTTGCTTAGGGGTTCGGCGGGCTATCAGCGGACTTGGGGCGACCGTACACCGGTGGCGCAGGTATCGCTGATCGGGACTGCGGGCGAGGCCGCGATCCGCGCCGTGCCGGTCGACAAGGACGCGTTCGCCGGCGAGCTGGGTGTCGACTTCCGCATCGGCAACAACGTCACGCTCGGTGGCGGCTACAGCGGCGTGATCGGCAAGAACACGCAGGACCACGGCGTCAAGGGCACGCTGACCGTCGGCTTCTAGTCTGGCGATCCGGTCGAGACCAAGGCAGACGCCCGGAGCTGGAAAGCCCCGGGCGTTCGCTTATCAGTGGGATCTCGTTGGACGGCGGGGAGACGTGACCAGTGATGACGCGACGAACCGCACTCGTCGCGGTGGCGGCCTTGACGGTCACGCCAGCCCATAGCGTGACCGGGCCGCAACTTCCCGGCGTGCGCATCCTTCCGGACCGCGAGATGATGATCACGGTGCCGGGAGGACGGGCCTATGTCCGGATCGACGGCGATCTCGGCGGTCCGCTCGCACCGGTCGTCTTCCTCCATGGCGGACCTGGCAGCACGCACTATTATTTCCTGAACGCCACCGCGATGGCCGGTGAGCGCGCGGTCATTCTCTACGATCAGCTCGACAGCGGAAGGTCGGATGCGCCGGGCGATCCGGCCAACTGGCAGGTGGGCCGCTTCGTCGACGAGCTGGAGGCCATCCGCGTCGCTCTCGGGGTGCCGCGCTGGCATGTCGTCGGCCAGAGCTGGGGCGGAACCATCGCCCTCAACTATGGTGCCCGGCGTCCGCCCGCACTGGCCAGCCTGGTCCTCCAGTCGCCGCTGATCGACACTGCGGCGTGGCTGCGCGACGCCCGTCGGCTGAAGGCGACGATGCCGCCCGCGATCCGGCGGCTGCTCGATGTCTGCGACACGCCCGGCGCGGCCTCGGCGGCCGAGTGCGAAGCGGCAACCGCAGCATTCTACCGCCGCTTTGTCCAACTGACTGACCCGCCGCCCGCGATTGCTGCCTACCGCGGTGCGCTGCCGCGGCGTTTCAGCGCGGATATCTATAGCGCGATGTGGGGACGGGCCGAGTTCACCGCGACCGGCAGCCTCCGCGATTACGACGGCCGACCGTTGCTGCGCCGCCTCGACGGCGGTCGCACCCTGTTCCTTGCCGGCGAGCATGACGAGGCGCGCCCCGCCACGGTGCGCGGGTTTGCGCGCGCGGCCGGCGCAAGCTTTGCGGTCATTCCCAGTGCCGCGCATGTCGCGATGGCTGACAACCCCGCCGGCTATCTTGCCATCCTGCGGCCATGGCTGGCGCGGCACGACGCGTGACCCTTGCCCCGTCGTCGCCCAGCCCCTAGCCCGGCGCCATGAACTTTCTCTCCGACAATGCCGCCGCGGCGTGTGACGAAGTGCTGGCCGCGGTCGTGGCGGCCAACCCCGCGGCGGCGCGCGCCTATGATGGCGACGATCTCAGCGCTCGGCTCGACGCGGTGTTCGGCGATTTCTTCGGCCATCCGTGCACGGTGTTCGCGGTGTCGACCGGGACCGCCGCGAACGCGCTGGCACTCGCGGCGATGACGCCGCCCTGGGGGGCGGTGGTTTGCCACGCGGAGGCGCACATCCACGTCGACGAGTGCGGTGCGCCGGAATTCTTCACCGGCGGTGCGAAACTGCTGCTGGCCGCTGGCGCGGACGGCAAGTTGACGCCGGCGGGCCTCGATGCGGCGCTTGCGAGCCACCGTGGCGACGTCCATCAGGTTCAGGCGAGGGTACTTTCGCTGACGCAGGCGACCGAGTGCGGCACGGTCTATTCGCCCGCCGAACTCGCAGCGCTCGGCGACTACGCCCGCACTAAAGGCTGGCGGCTGCACATCGACGGCGCGCGCTTCGCCAATGCGCTGGTCCATCTCGGCTGTCATCCCGGCGATATCAGCTGGCGGGCGGGTGCGGCGGCACTCAGCTTCGGCATGATCAAGAACGGCGGGTTGTCGGCGGAAGTGATCGTGGTGTTCGACGTAGCAATAGCCGACGATCTGCGCTTCCGCCGGAAGCGGGCCGGCCAGATGCCGAGCAAGGGGCGCTTTTACGCGGCACAGCTGCTGGCGATGATCGAGAGCGGAGCGTGGCAGCGCAACGCCAGCGGCGCCAACGACGGCGCGCAGCGGCTCGCGGCGGCGGCGGGGAGCCGGCTGCTGCATCCGGTCGAGGCGAACGAGCTGTTCTTCGCGCTCGGTCCGCACAGCGATGCCGTGCGGGCGCAAGGCTTCGACTTCTACGATTGGGGCGATGTGGGGTCGGGTGACGCGCGCTTCGTTGTCGCCTGGGATACGCCGGCGGCGCATGTCGATGCGCTGGCGGCGACGCTCGCCACGCTGCCGGCGTGAACGCGCCTCACCCCGCGATCGTTGCCGCGCCGCAGCGTCGGCGTGTCCGCCCGGCCACCGTCGTGCAGTTCATCACGCTGTCGCTGATCTGGGGGTCGACGTGGCTGGTCATCAAGGGCCAGCTCGGCACGGTGCCGGTGGCATGGTCGGTGAGCTACCGCTTCCTCGGCGCGGGCGTGGCGATGCTGCTGCTGTGCCTCGTGCTGCGCCGCCGGCTGTGGCTGCCGCCCGCCGGGCACGGCATCGCCCTGCTGGTCGCGCTCGTCCAGTTCGCACTCAATTTCAACCTTGTCTATGAGGCAGAGCGCTACGTCACGTCCGGGCTCGTGGCGCTGATCTTTGCGTTGATCGTCGTGCCCAACACATTGCTGGCGCGCGTCTTCCTCGGCCAGCGTATCGCGCCGCTGTTCGTCGTTGGCGGGGCGCTGGGCATCGCCGGAGTCGCGCTGCTGGTCGGTCGCGATCTGGATCTGCGTGGCCCGGGAGTGGCGACGGGGCTGGTGCTCGGGGCGGTTGCGGTGCTGTGCGCCAGCGTCGGCAACGTGTTGCAGGCGACCCGCACCGCGCGCGCCCTGCCACTAGAGCCACTGCTGGCGGTGACGATGCTGTACGGCGGGCTGATGGCGGGGGGCTGGGCGTGGCTGTCGGCCGGGCCACCGGTGTTCGAGCCTCGCCTCACCTATGCCGCCGGGCTCGCCTATCTGGCTGTCGCGGCGTCCGCTTTGGCGTTCCGGCTCTACTACGCCCTTATTCGCGAGATCGGCCCGGCGCGCGCTGCCTACGTCAACGTCGTGGTGCCGGTGGTCGCGATGAGCCTGTCGACGTTGTTCGAAGAGTTCGCCTGGACCGGGACCGCCGCGCTGGGTGCGGCACTGACGCTTACGGGGTTAGTGATAGCGTTGCGCAGCCGGGCCTAGCGCGCCGCGGCGCGCGCGTATAGGCGGGCGCCAATGGCTTTGGCGATCGATCCACCGCTGTCGCGCCGCCGTGTCGCCGCCTTCCTCATCGTGGTCGCCGTGCACCTGCTGCTAGGCTTGCTGCTCTATCTTGCCGCGCCGCGGTTCCTGACTCCGCCCATCGAGCGCCCGCCGATCGTCGTCACGTTGCTGCCTTCGCCGGAACCACGGCCCGCGCCCACACAGCGCTTCCGGGCCGCGCCGGCGGCGGCGAAGAAGGCCCCGCGTCCGCCCGTCGCAAGCCGCAAGCCGCCGGCGAGCTTCAAGCTGCCGATCATCGTCGTCAGCAAGGCCGATCTTGCCGCCGGTGACATCTCGAAGATCCCCAGCGTCAGCGTTGAGAGCGCGGCTGCCCCCGCGGGCGAGGGCCAGCCTGGCGACACCGAATTCGCCGACGGCGCAGCGCCCGGCGGAGAGCGGTTGTACAAGGCGGAATGGTATCGCCGGCCGCGGCACGCCGAGCTTGCCGGTTATCTTCCCAACGGCGCGCCCGAGGGGTCGTGGGGGATCATCGCCTGCAAGACCATCGACAAATACTATGTCGAGGACTGCCAGGAGCTCGACGAATCGCCGCGCGGCTCGGGCATCGCGCGGTCGCTGCGGCAGGCGGCTTGGCAGTTCCGGGTACGTCCGCCGCGGCTCGGCGGCAAGGATCTGTTCGGCGTCTGGGTCAGCATCCGGATCGTCTTCGACAAGGACGGCGACGGCTAGTTATTCCGCCGCCATCGGCAATGCCTGATCACGGCAGATGCGCCACAGCTTCTCCGGTGTGGCCGGCATTTCGACCTGGACGCCGCCGAGCGCATCGATGATTGCATTCATTACCGAGGGCATCGCGCCGATCGTCCCGGCCTCGCCGCAGCCCTTAACACCTAAAGGATTGGTCGGGCTGGGGGTTGGCAGCGTGTCGAAGCCGATGGCCGGCGGCATGTCGTCGGCGCGCGGCACGCCGTAGTCCATGAAGCTGCCGGTCTGCAGCTGCGCGTCGACGTCGTAGACGACATCCTCAAGGATCGCCTGGCCGAGCCCCTGCGCGACGCCGCCGTGGATCTGGCCTTCGACCAGCATCGGGTTCACCAGCGTGCCGAAATCGTCGACCAGGCTGTAGCGCACAACGCTGACCTTGCCGGTGTCGGGGTCGAGCTCGACCTCGGCAATGTGGCAGCCGTTGGGGAAGGTCGGTGCCGGGGAAGCGGGCTTGTATCGGGCGCGGCCGTCGAGGCCTTGCGGGTGCTTGCCCGCCAGTTCGGCGAGGCTGAGCGTGCGGTTGTTACCGCGGTTGCGGAACACGCCCGCCGCGTATTCAACCGGGCTGCCGAGGTCGGCGTCGGCGAGCGCGATGCCGCGCGTGATCATCTCGTCGGCGGCAAGTTGCGACGCCGCGCCGCCCCACGCCATGCTGCGCGAGCCGCCGGTGCCGTTGCCCTGCTCCAGCCGGTCGGTGTCGCCCTGGACGATGCGGACCTGTGTCGACTCGATGCCGAGCCGCCCGGCGACGACCTGGGCATAAGCGGTCTCGTGGCCCTGGCCATTCGACTGGGTGCCGACCGCGACCTCTACGATGCCGTCGGCCGCGACGCGCAGATCGGCGAACTCCTCGGTCGAGCCGCCGCCGGCGATCTCGACATAATAGCCCATGCCGCGGCCATAGCGCTTGCCGCGGGCGACCGCGGCGGCACGGCGGGCAGGGAAACCGCTCCAGTCGGCCTGGGCCTGCGCCTTGGCCAGCACGGCGGGGAAGTTGCCGATGTCGAAGGTCAGGCCGATGCCGTTGTCGTGCGGCAGCTCGGCCGGAGTCAGCAGGTTGCGGCGGCGGATCTCGTCGACGCCGATCCCCATCTCGCGCGCTGCCGCCTCGATCAGTCGCTCCATGATATAGGCGGACTCGGGGCGGCCGGCGCCGCGATAAGCATCGACGGGCGTGGTGTTGGTGACGACGCCGTGGACGAGATTGTGGATCGCCGGGATGCGGTAGACGCCGCCAATGATGCGGCCGCCCGCCCAGGTCTGGATCGCCGGGCCGAACTGCGACTGATACGCGCCGAGGTCGCTCCAGGTCTCGACCTGCAACGCAGTGATCTTGCCGTTTGCATCGAAGCCGAGCGCCGCCTCGCTGACCATAGCGCGGCCGTGGGTATCGGACTGGAAGGCGTCGCTGCGGTCGCCGGTCCACTTGACCGGGCGCCCCAGCGCCTTCGCGGCGTGAAGGACGAGGATGTATTCGGGGTAGAGGAAGGCCTTCATGCCGAACCCGCCGCCGACGTCGCCGGTGACGATGCGGACTTGTTCGGGCGGCACCTGCAGGATGCCGGCCACCATGCTGCGCGCCGAGGCAACGCCCTGGCCGCCGAACTCCAGCGTGTAGCGCCCGTCCTCGAAATGGCCGACCGCGGCGCGGACCTCCATCGAGGTCGGGGCGATCCGGTTCTGGACAATGCGCAGCCGCGTGACGTGGGCCGCGCCGTTGATGCCCGCGGCGGTCTCCGAGGCGTCGCCGACCTGCCAGTCGAACAGGCTGTTCGACGTCGCCTCAGCCCATATTTTCGGCGCGCCATCGGCGATCGCCGCCGCGATGCTGGCGACGGCTGGAAGCTCGTCATAGTCGACCTCGATCGCCTCCGTGCCCAACCGCGCCGCCTCGCGCGTCTCGGCAACGACGAACGCGACGCCGTCGCCGACGAAGCGGACATTGTCGCCGGTCAGCATGTAGCGAGGTGTCTTGAGGTCGCCCGACAGCGGCATCAGGCACGGCACGACACCCAGGTGCGCGACGTCGGCATGGGTATAGACCGCGACGACGCCGGGTACGGCGCGTGCCGCCTCGGCATCGATGCGGGCGATCCGGGCGTGGCCATAGGGGGAGCGCAGCGTCGCGGCGAACAGCATGCCGTCTGCCTGCAGGTCGTCGGTGAAGCGGCCCCGACCGGTCAGCAACCGGTGATCCTCGACACGCTTGACCGATTGTCCGACCCCGAACTTCATGCCTCGTCCTCCGTCAGACAGGCGCGCAGGCCCGCTCGGTAATCCGGATAGCGCAACCTCAGCCCGAGGTCGCGGGTCATCTTGGTCGCGGCAACGCGGCGGCGCTCGGTGTAGAAGCCCTGCGCCATCGCGCTCAGTGCCGCGACGGGCACGACGGCGGGGTAGGGCTGGCCGAGCAGGTCGCAGGCGTATTCGGTCACGGCGTTGCCGGTCGCCGGTTCGCCGTCGGCGAGGTTGTAGATGCCCGGCGGGGCGGCGAAACTGGCCATGACGGCCGCGACAATGTCGTCGACGTGGATGCGGCTGAACACCTGGCCGGGGGCATCGACGCGGGTCGCCGTGCCGCCGCGGATCCGGTCGAGGGCTGAGCGGCCGGGGCCGTAGATGCCGGGCAGGCGGAACACGCGAACGTCGGGCCTGAGCGCTGCCCAGGCGAGGTCGGCCGCCGCCCGTGCATCGCGCCGCCCGGTGCCGATGGCGGCACTCTCGTCGACCCAGGCGCCGCCGGTATCGCCGTAGACGCCGGTCGAGCTGAGGTAGCCGAGCCACGAGGCCGGGGCGGCGCGCAAGGCTGCGGCGTGGAGGGCCAGTACCGGGTCGGCACCCTCGGAAGGAGGCACGCTCGACAGGATGTGGGTAGCCGATGCGACCGCCGCGGCGACGCGCGGGTCGCCGAGCGGCAGGGTGGCCCGGCTGGTCCCGGTGACCTGCAAGCCCGCGGCCCGCAGCCGCACCGCCAGCCTTGACGCGGTATAGCCGAGGCCGAAGATCAGCAGTTGCGGCATGATATTGCCCATCCAACGCGAAAACCTGAACGAACGATCGGGCAAACTTGACAAACTAAGCGCCGGGGAAGCGTTTTCCGTCACGTGCTCGCGACGACTACGGCACCCGGTTGCACCGAATCGCCAACGGCACAATGTGCCATATCGGCTCTCCTTTAGGAAAGGGCTAACGTATTCCCGGCTCGCCAAGATGCTCCGCCTTCCACTGCATCGCCATATGGATGCGGGCGTAGCCCGAGGGGTGGTCGAAGAACACGAATTCCTCGAACGGGGTCGGCTCGAGCTTGCGGTACTGGCCGAGCCGGATCGCGGAGCGCGCGAAGCCGTCTGGGGCGCGTGCAGCGTTCAGCCCGAAGATGTCGGCCTGGCTCTCCTGGAAGCGGGTGAAGCTGTTGGTCAGCGGCGTCAGCACGAAGAAGAACACCGTCAGGATGATGACCGCGACGGCGATCGCCGCGGGGTCGGTGACGCCGTCCACCCGCCATCGCGGGTTGGCGCGGATCAGCGCCGGCACGCCGAACTGCACCACAGCGAAACCCGCCATCGCCAGCAGCGCGAAGAACGGGATGATGAGCACGATGTGGTTCAGCGCGTAATGCCCGGTTTCGTGGCCCATCACCGACAGGGTCGCGGGATCGTCGCGGGCGTTGAGCAGATTGTCGTTGAGCGCGACGCGTGCCGTCGAGCCCAGGCCCGCGACATTGGCCGATATGCGCTTGGTCTGGCGCGATTGGTCGACGACATAGACGTTGGTGACCGGCACGCCGTTGGCGCGCGCCACCTTCAGGATATCGTTGCGCAGCGGCGAGGCCGCCATCGGTTTGTAGTCGTTGAACAGCGGCTCGATCAGCACCGGGCCGAGCGCCACGCTGATGGTGACCACGATCGCGACGATGCCGGCACCCCACAGCCACCAGGTCTGCAGTGCGCGTCGGACGAAGATCGTCAGCACGGCGATGACCAGCGCGCCGAGCGGGAGGCCGATCACCGTGCCCTTCAGGAAATCCAGACCCCACTGGCCGAAATCCTGGTTCGACATCGCATACTGATGCTCGCGCAGGTAGGACTCGTAGAAACTCCACGGCAGCTGTAGCAGGGTATAAAGCGCGAGGAACGCCAGCGCCCACAGCAAGGCCGTGAGGAACTTGCGCCCGCCCGTCATGCGTCGCGCCCACGCCGACAGGCGCGCGGCGATGCCGAATTGCAGCAGCGCCCAGGCCAGCCCGGCGCCGATCACCGTGTCCCACAGCAGCAGCCAGTAGCCGCCCTCGAAATAGGCGTCGGACCGCGCCCGCGCCGCACCGTCGAAGGTGGCGAGATAGGCGCGCGTCGCGGCATCGACGTCGAAGGCAGTGGCAAGCACGGACATCGGTTCCCCCGTAGATGTGTATCGCCCATCTAACACAGTTGGCGACCGGCGCAATCCCGGCTAAGCGCGTCGCTCGCTTGTCCGAAAGCCCGCTATGCTCGACGCCCAGTTCACGCCGCAGGTGCCGCAGCTCGTGCGGCTTGCCGACTATGCTCCGCCCGACTGGCTGGTGCCGTCGGTGGCACTCGATTTCGACCTCTGGCCGGAGCGGACCATCGTCCGGGGGCGACTGACGGTGACGCGCAACGGGCGGCACGACCGGCCCCTGGTGCTCGACGGGCAGGGGCTGGAGCTGCTGGAGCTCCGCGTCGACGGCGGGACGCGCACCGAGCGGCCCGCTGGCGAGACGCTGACCCTTGCACTGACGGGCGACAGCGCGGTCATCGAAACCGCTGTCGCGGTCCGTCCCGCCGCCAATACACAGTTAATGGGTCTCTACGCCTCGGGCGGCAAGCTCTGCACGCAGTGCGAGGCGGAGGGCTTTCGCCGCATCACCTTCTTCCCCGACCGGCCCGACGTGCTGTCGATTTACACCGTGCGCCTGACGGCCGACGCGGCGTGCTACCCCGTGCTGCTGGCGAACGGCAATCCGGGGGCGACCGGCAGCGATGGCCCGCGCCGTTGGGCGGAGTGGAGCGATCCTTGGCCCAAGCCCTGCTATCTGTTCGCCGCGGTGGCGGGCGACTTGCAGCCGTTTCGCGACAGTTTCACGACGATGTCGGGCCGGCACGTCGATCTCGCGATCTGGGTCGCCGCACCCGACCTGCCGCGCTGCGCCCATGCGATGGCGGCGCTGAAGACGTCGATGGCCTGGGACGAGGCCAACTACGGCCGCGAATACGACCTCGATGTATTCAACATCGTCGCGGTCGACGATTTCAACTTCGGCGCGATGGAGAACAAGGGCCTCAACATCTTCAACTCGAAGTACATCCTGGCCGACGCCGAAACTGCCACCGATGCCGACTTTGACGCCGTCGCGGCGGTGGTGGCGCATGAGTATTTCCACAACTGGACGGGCGACCGTGTCACTTGCCGCGACTGGTTCCAGCTGTCGCTGAAGGAAGGGCTGACGGTCTTCCGCGACCAGCAGTTCTCCGCCGACCAGGGCAGCCGCGCTGTCCGCCGCATCGACGATGTCCGCTCCCTGCGCGCCGTGCAGTTCCCGGAGGACGCCGGGCCGCTCGCCCACCCGATCCGGCCAGACGAATACATGGAGATCGGCAATTTCTACACTGCGACCGTCTACAACAAGGGCGCCGAAGTCATCCGCATGCTTCACACCCTTTTGGGGCCGGACAAGTTCCGCGCCGGCAGCGACCTGTATTTCAAGCGTCACGACGGCCAGGCGGTGACCTGCGAGGACTTTGTCTGCGCGATGGAGGACGCCAGCGGCCACGATCTGCGCCAGTTCCGCCGCTGGTACGAACAGGCCGGGACGCCGCGCGTCGCGGCGACGCTGAGCCATGATCCGGTCACCGCCACGGCGACGCTGCGCCTCGATCAGTCGACGCCGGGGCAGCCGGACAAGCCGCCGCTGCACCTGCCGCTCCGCACCGCGCTGTTCGACGCCGCCACCGGCGCACGGCTTGGCGACGAGTGGCTGATCGAGTTGACCGGGGACAGTGTCGAGGTCGCGTTCGCGGGCATCCATGCGCCGCCCCTGCTGTCGCTCAACCGCGGCTTCTCGGCCCCGGTGATCCTGACCGCGCCGGTGTCGCGGGCCGAGCGCGCGCTGTTGTCGGCCCACGACGACGACCCGTTCGCGCGCTACGAGGCTCTGCACCAGCTGGCCCTCGACGTGCTGTCGGACGACGGCCCCGTTGACGACCTGATCGATGCGCTGGGCGCGACGCTGGCGTCGGGGCTCGATGCGGCGTTCATCGCGGAGGCCGTGCTGCTGCCGTCCGAGGCCTACATCGGCGACCACGCCGCGACCGTTGATGTCGAGGCGATCCACCGCCGCCGCGACGCGGCACGCGTCCATGCCGCCACTGCGCTGCACGACCATTGGTGGGCGGCCTATCGCGGCAACGCCGCCAACCGCTACGAGATGACGCCGGAGGCGAAGGGGCGGCGGCGGCTCCGCAACGTCGCGCTCGGTTATCTGATGGCGACCGGCGCGCCCGAGGCCGTTGCGGCTGCTTGGGCGCAATTCGAGGGTGCCGACAACATGACCGACCGGCTGGCGGCGCTCGGTCACCTCGCCAATGCCGATGCGCCGGAGCGGGAGGCAGCACTGGCGGCCTTCCACGCGCGCTACGCGGGCGACGCCTCGTCGATCGACAAATGGTTCACGGTGCAGGCGCTGTCGACCCGCGACGATGCGCTGGCGGCGGTGTTGGCGTTGTCTAGCCACCCGGATTTCGCAGCCGCCAATCCCAACCGGCTGCGTTCGCTGGTCGGGGCATTCGGCGCCAACCAGCTGCATTTCCACGACGCCTCGGGTGCCGGCTACCGCTTCCTCGCCGACCAGGTGCTCGCAACCGACGGCGTCAATGCCGGCAGTGCCGCGCGGCTGGTGACGCCGCTCGGCCGCTGGCGGCGCTTCGACGCGGGCCGCGCGGCGCTGATGCAGGCCGAATTGGCGCGCATCCTGAGCACGCCGCACTTGTCGAAGGATGTCTTCGAGATGGCGTCAAAGAGCCTCGTCTAGCTCCGCTCGCTGCTCAGCCGGTCGACATAGGCGATGCCGACCGCCGAGAGGATGAAGATGGTGTGGATGATGGTCTGCCACATCACCCCCGTCTCGGTGACGCGCGATGCGGCGCTGCCGAGATTCGACGCCTCGATGAAAGTGCGGAGCAGGTGGATCGACGAGATGCCGATTATCGCCATCGCCAGCTTGACCTTCAGGATGCCGGCATTGACGTGGCTGAGCCACTCGGGCGAATCCGGATGATCCTGCAGGCCGAGCCGCGACACAAAAGTCTCGTAGCCACCGACGATGACCATGAGCAGCAAGTTGGAGATCATCACCACGTCGATCAGCCCGAGCACAATCAGCATGATCTGCTGCTCGCCGAAACTGTTGGCATGGCTGACCAGATGCCACAGTTCCTTCAGAAACAGCCAGACGTACACCGCCTGCGCGACGATCAGGCCGATATACAGCGGCACCTGCAGCCAGCGTGACCCGAAGATCACCAATGGCAAGGTTCCCAGCTTCAGCGGTGGAAGCGTGGCACCGGGGGGGGCCGCGGCGGACGGGCGAGGCGTGGACATTGCTGCCGATATAGCGCGGTAAGCTTAGCGCGTCACCCAGTCCGCGACCTCGGCGGCGGCGGCGTTGGCGGCGGTGTTCAGCGCCGCCGCGACCTGGCCTGGATCCTGGCTCGACACGGCGATGCTCTGGTCGAAGCGCTGCAGTCCGATGGTCTTGCCGCCGTCCCCGGTGAGCAGCGCGTCGTAGCGCAACACGACCTTCAGCCGCGCCGGATCGCGCGCATCGAGGCCGAATTCGACAAGTTGGCCGACCAGCTTGCGGATCGCACCGACGGCCACGGTACGCGGCCCGAGGACGGCGACGCCGCGCGACGCGATGGTGTCGGCCAGGACCCGGGCGAATTGCTTGTTGGGCTGCTCGGCCCAGGTCGCACCGGTCAGATAGGCCAGCTCGGTGTCCTTCGTTATCACCGGCAGGCGCAACGTCTGCAGCGCTCCCGGCACCGTCGGCACGACGACACTGAACGTCCGATCCTTGTCGACGGTGCGGCTGCGGTCGAGCGGCGGCACCGAGGCGCGCAGCATCAGCAGCGCAGTCGGGGCCTTGCTGTTACCCCCGATCTGGACCAGCGGGCCGCATCCCGCGACGAGCAACCCGGCGAGCAGAGCCAACCGCTTCATCACTTCTTGCCCTTCTTGACGGCGGGATATTCCGGCAGGCGGCGGCCACCGAGCAAGGCACCGGCCGGGTCCTCATCGAGTTTTTGAGAAACCGCACCGAGCGAGCTGGTGACTTCGCGCAGGTCCTGGATCAGCTGCCCGATCTCGGGCACCGTCGTCGTGGACAGCGCGTCGACGCCGGGCTTTGCCGCGTCGATAAGCCCGTCGACCTTTTGCAGAGTGCCGTCTGCGCGCTTCACCGTCGTATTCAGGTTGTCGATCAGCTTGGGCAGGTTGCCGGTCATCAGTCCGTCTGCATTGGCAAGCGTGACCTTCAACTGGTCCGCCGCCGCACCTGCCTTGCGCAGCGTCTGCTTGATTTCGACCAAGGTCTCGGCAATCTCCGGGCCGCGGTCGGCGAGCGCTTTCGAAAGCCGGTCGACGTTTGCGAGGATGTTGCCGATTGACTCGCGGTTCTTGGGGTTGAGGGTCTTGTTGAGGCTGGCGGCGAGCGCCGAGATATTGTTCAGCAACTCCGGCGCGCTGGCCAGCAACTGCCCGAGGGCACCGCGGCGCGACGGAATGACAGGTCGGCCCCACTTGCCGTTGTCGATTATCGGCGGCTGTCCGCCCATCGTGCCGGTGACCGAGATCTGGTTGACGCCGGTGAAGCCGACGCCTTCGAGGCCAGCGGTGGTGCCCTTCAGGATCGGTGTATCGGGATCTATGGCGATTCGGACGCGGACCAGCTGCGGCGATTCCGGCACCAGCGCGATTTTCTGGACCTGGCCGACCGGCACGCCGTTGAACACCACCGCGCTGCCGACCGCGAGGCCTGAGATCGAGGTGTTGAAGACGACGTCGTATTCCTTCTTGGTCTCGCCCGAGAACCGCGCCAGCCACAGCACGGCGGCGAACATAAGGACGGTGAAGGCCAGCACGACCGAACCGACCAGGACGTAGGAGCTGCGCGTTTCCATGCTCAGACGGACTCCTGTGCGGGGGTCGCGCCGGCGGTCGCGGCCCGCCCCCGTGGCCCGCGGAAATATTCCTGCACCCAAGGGTGGTCGAAATCCATAAGTTCTTCAATCGTCCCGACCTTGAGCACGTGACCGTCGGCCAGCACCGCAACGCGGTCGCAGATCGCATGCAGCGTGTCGAGGTCGTGGGTGATGAGAAAAACGGTCAGCCCCAACGTGTCGCGGAGGTCCTTGATCAGGCAGTCGAAGGCGGCGGCCGAGATCGGGTCCAGCCCCGCAGTCGGCTCGTCGAGGAAGAGGATGCGGGGGTCGAGCACCAGCGCCCGGGCGAGGCCGGCGCGCTTGCGCATGCCGCCCGACAGCTCGCTTGGGTACTTGGGCCCGGCGAGTGCCGGCAGCCCGACCATGGCAATCTTATAGCCGGCAATCTCGGCCATGAAATCGGGCTCGAACTTGAAGAACTCACGCAGCGGCACTTCGACATTCTCGGTGACGGTCAATGCGCCGAACAGGGCCCCGTCCTGGAACAGCACGCCCCAGTGGCGACGCACGTCTTTCGCCTGTTCGGCGTCGAGATGGTCCATCCGTTTGCCGAATACCTCGATTTCGCCGGCCAGCGGCTCCTGCAGGCCGATGATCGAGCGCATCAGTACCGACTTACCGGTGCCCGAGCCGCCGACCACGCCGAGAATCTCACCGCGCCGGACCTCCAGGTCGAGGTCGTGGTGAATGACCTGGTCGCCGAACATATTCTTGAGGCCGTGGACGCTGATGACGATTTCGCGCTCCGCGTGCGCGGCATCCTGCGCTGCCTCGCGATCGGACCGCTCAAGGGCGCGCGGCCGCCGCATCAGACGTAGCCCAATGCGCTGAAGAACACGGCAAAAAAGGCGTCGAGGACGATGACCAGAAAGATCGACTGGACCACCGCGGCGGTGGTCCGCTGACCGACGCTTTCCGCGTTGCCGGTGACCTGCATGCCCTGGAAACAGCCGGTGACGGCGATGATCACTCCGAAGACCGGCGCCTTGAACAGTCCGATCCAGAAATCGGAGAAGAGGATCACCTCCTGCAGCCGGGTGACGAAGGTGACCGGCGGCATGTCCAGCGAGGCCCAGCAGAACAGCCCGCCGCCGAGAATCGCCATCATCGAGCCGTAGAAGCCGAGCAGGATCATCATCAGGCTCGTCGCGATGACGCGCGGCAGCACCAGAACCTCGAACGAGCTGAGGCCGATCGTGTGCATCGCGTCGATTTCCTCGTTCAGCTTCATGCTGCCGATCTGCGCCGCGAACGCCGAGCTCGACCGCCCGGCGACCATGATCGCGGTCAGCAGGATGCCGAGCTCGCGCACCGTCGAGCGCCCGATCAGATTGACCACGAAGACCTCGGCCCCGAACTGGCGGAGCTGGACGGCGCCCTGCTGCGCCAGCACGATGCCCACCAGGAAACTGAGCAGTCCAACGATGCCGAGCGCATGGACGCCGACCACGTCCATCTGGTGGACGACCGAATTCAGCCGCAGCGACCGCCGCTCGAAGATTGTCTGGAACAGCACAACCATGGTCTTGCCGAGGAAGGCGAGGAAATTTCCCAGGACATGCAGCTGGCTGACGACGGCTTGGCCGGTGATCTCGAGGCGGTGGACGAAAACGCTGCCGCGGTACGGGTGACGTTCGACGGGCTGGTCGGACTTGGCGACGCTGTCGATCAGGCGGCTCGCCTCGCTCGAAGCACCGGAAACGGTAGCACCGCCATCGCGGACCAGGCGGTGGATCAGCCATGCCCCGACCGTGTCGATCCGTTCGACGCCGCTCATGTCGATGCTCTTGGCGTTGCCGTTCAGGGCCCGCAACTGCGGCTCGACATCGGCGATGTGCGCGACTGTCCACCGTCCGGCAAGCGACAGTTTGCCGCCATCGTCCCTGAATGTCGCCCCCGTCATGCCTCAGTCGTGCCGCAACACCGCGGGCGCGGCAAGCCGCAATCGTTAATGCGCGCCATCAGTTGAGGACGTCGTGGAACGACAACTGACCGTCGTAGAGCGCGCGCACCACCAGCTCGGTGCGGCTTGAGACGTTATAGCGCTTCTTCGCATTCTCCAGATACTTGTGGACGGTGCCCGGCGACAGGCCGAGCAGCTGCCCGGTCACCCAATTCGATTTGCCCTTGGCGGCGAGCACGACGCAATCGAGCTGGCGCTGCGTCAGTTTCGGTACCCCTTCCGCTTCGCTGCGGGTCACGACAACTCGCCGCGCCGCCTCGAACGCAAAGCACGCAAGATACTGGGCGGCGGGCAGCGATCGGGCCGGGAGCTCACGGCCATGGGCAGTGACGAAGCTGCACAGGCCCGACGCCTCTCCGGGGACGTGGATGGGGATCGTGTAACCGTGCGCCAGGCCCTGGCGACCGGCGTTGGCCATATAGGCATGGTGCTGGCGCGTCATGGTGATCAGCGTGGGTAGATCACTCCAGGCGAACGGCGCGACCGAGCGTTCGCACGCCGCCAGCACTGGATCGTTGACGTAGTAATCCTCGTTGGCGAGCAACTCCTGCCATTCGGCCGGAAAGTCTGACAGCTGCACCGGTGACGCCGACAGCCGCGCCGAGACGCGCTGGATCATGCCGAAATAATCGAAATCGAAGCGCCGCGTCGCATCGGACAGGACCGCGGTGATCGCGGGCAGGTCGACGGCGTCGCGCACGGTGCTCACGAACTGCTGAAGGTCGCCGAACTGCGTCACTTGCCTGTCCCCGCGGGTTTGCCGGCCCGCCACTTTAGCAACCTGCTAAGCTCTGTCTTCCAAGCCGGTCGCGAGCGACTACATACGTTAAAAGCACAAGAGGAGCGAGACAACATGGGCGTGGAAACGGCAACATTGGCAGGGGGCTGCTTTTGGTGCACCGAAGCGGTGTTTGCCGAACTGAAGGGCGTCGAGGCGGTCGAGTCGGGTTACACTGGCGGACATATCGCCGACCCCGCCTACAAGTCGGTGTGCGGCGGGACCACCGGTCACGCCGAGGCGATCCGTATTCGATTCGATCCGGATGTCATTGGCTTTGCCGATCTGCTCGACATTTTTTTCCATACCCACGACCCGACGACGCTCAACCGCCAGGGCGCCGACGCCGGTACCCAGTATCGTTCGGCGATCTTTCCGCATAGCCGCGCGCAGGAGGAGGATGCCAAGGCAGCGATTGACCGGAACCAGGCCGATTGGGACGATCCGATCGTCACGACGATCGAGGCGGAGGCGCCCTGGTACAAGGCCGAGGCCTATCACCAGGATTATTACAAGAACAACGGCAGCTCGAACGGCTATTGCGCCGTGGTCGTTGGGCCGAAGTTGGCAAAATTTCGAAAAGGTTACGCCGCGCGGCTAAAAACGGCCGCTTGAGGCGACAAATTGTTGCGTTCGAGCAACGGTCGGCGACGAAAAGGCCGCACAAGGCGTTGCTGCGATTGCCTCGAGCGCTCGCGGCTCCGATGCATCTGCCGCGTTCATCGTGATGCGGGAGATTTGGCGTGACATATCGGGCTTGGTTGAGGACGTCGGCGTTGGTGCCGGCGATCCTGTGCGCGCTTCCCGCCACGGCGCAGGCGGTCAAGTCGGGCCCCGAAGCGACCGGCCCGGGCGTGACCACGCCGGTTGCCGCGACCGCCAGTGCCGGCGCCAGCGACGACAGCGATCTGATCGTCGTCACCGGCAGCCGCATCCGCCGCGATCCGCTGAACCAGGATTCTCCGGTCGTCGTGCTCGACCAGGCGGCGCTGCAGCAGACCGGCCTGTCGTCGGTCGCCGACATCCTGCAGCGGCTGCCGAGCGCCGCGGGCGGCCTCAACACCAAGAACAACAGCTCGGGCAACCTCGGCAATCCGCCCGACGGCGGCGGCGTCGGTGCCGGCTCGGCCGAGATCGACCTGCGCTACCTCAGCGCCAAGCGGACGCTCGTGCTCGTCGACGGCCAGCGTTTCGTCAACGGCACCAGCGGCAGCGGCATCCCCGCGACGGTCGACCTGAACACCATTCCCGCCAACTCGATCGCGCGCATCGAAGTGCTGCAATCGGGCGCGTCGTCGCTGTACGGCTCGGACGCCATCGCCGGCGTCGTCAACATCATCACCAAGGCCGAGCAGGAGGGCCTGCAGGCGTCGGCGCAGTACGGCAGTTTCCGCCAGGGCGACGGCCACACCCAGGATTACAGCGCCAGCTACGGCATCAATGGCCCGACCACCCATGTCGTGTTCGGCGGCAGCTATGTGAAGCAGAATGCGGTGCGCTCGCGCGACCGCTCGATCTCGCAGTTCCCGAACCCCGGGCAGACGACCTGCAATATCCCGGGCGGCGGCTGCAGCAGCGCGTCGGCGAACGGGCGCTTCCTCACCGATATCGGCGGCAGCCAGACGATTTCGAATGCCCCCGACAGCACACCGACGTTTGGCGAGTTGCGACGCTTTACCAACGCCGACCGTTTCAACTTCGCGCCCTTCCAGTATCTGCTGACGCCATCGGAGCGCTACGGTGCCTGGATCAGTTTCAAGCAGGAGCTGGGCTCGAACGTCAACTTCCGGGTCAAGGCCCAGTATAACCGCCGCAACTCGCAGAACCAGGCGGCCTTCGAGCCGCTGTTCATCGGACCCGACGCCGGCAACGGTGCCGGCAGCCTGTTCGACACGCTGTCGTTCGATGTGACCAATCCCTTCAATCCGTTCGGCGTGACGCTGTCGGCGGGCAAGCCGGGTGAGGGGCCGCAGAATTACTCGTTCATCGCGCGGCGCCTTATCGAGGCCGGGCAGCGGACCTTCGATCAGCGCGTCGACACGATGTCGACGACCGCGACGCTCGACGGCAATTTCAATATCGGCGCCCGCAAATGGTATTGGGACGTCAACGCCGCCATCGGCTTCAACGACGCCAAGCAGAGCTTCACCGGCAACGTCCGTGCCGACCGCGTCGCGCAGGCGATCGGGCCGCTGGCGCTGTGCACGGCGCCCTGCGTGCCGCTCAACCTGTTCGGTGGCGCGGGCTCGATCACGCCCGCCCAGCTGGCGTTCATCTCGTTCACCGAGAAAGCCCGCAGCAGCCAGCATCTCGCCGACTTCACGGCGAACCTCAGCGGCGACCTGTTCGACCTGCCGGCCGGCGCGGTCGGGCTCGCCGTCGGCTACGAGCACCGCATCCAGAGCGCCAGCTTCGATCCCGACCCGATCATCGCCGCCGGTCTCGGCGCTGACATCCCGTCTCAACCAGCGCGCGGCCGCTACAATTCGGACGAATTCTACGGCGAAATCCGTGTGCCGATCCTCAAGGACACGCCGTTCTTCTACTCGCTGGAGGCGACCGGCTCGGTCCGCCACGCCGACTATTCGATCAGCGGCGCCAGCACGACCTACAGCGGCACCGGCCTGTGGAAGCCGTTCAGGGATTTGTTGCTGCGCGGCAGCTATGCCACCGGGTTCCGCGCCCCGAGCCTGGGTGAATTGTTCGGCGGCCGCTCGCGCTTCGACCTTCCGGCCAACGACCCCTGCACCAGCGCGGCGGGCGGTCTGTTCCCGACCAACGCCACGGTCCGGGCAAACTGTATCGCCGACGGCGTCCCGGCGAGCGGCAGCTATGCCGAGGACCAGGGCGGCCAGTTGCCGGTTATCACGCGAGGCAACAGCAACCTGAAGCCGGAGAAGTCGCGCAGCCTGTTGTTTGGCGCAGTGTATTCGCCGGATTGGGCGCGGAACAGCGGTTTCGCGAGCAATTTCAGCATCGAAGCCAATTATTATGATATCCGCGTGCGGCAGGCGATCGGGGCGGTGGATGCCAACCTGACGCTCAACAATTGCGCCCTGCTGGGGGATGCCGCCAGCTGTGCACTGGTCGTCCGCACCGGTAACGGTTTCATCAACGAGATCGACGGCACCCTGCAGAACCTCGACAGCATCCGCACCCAGGGCGTCGACCTGACGATGAGCTACCGCTCCCCGACGACCGGCATCGGCACCTTCGGCCTGTCGGGCAACGCCACCTGGCTGACCAAGTACGTGCTGACGGCATCGAACGGCTTTGTCGTGCTCGACCGTCGCGGCACCGAGCGCGGCAGCCCCGACCAGGCCTTCCCGAAGTTCAAGGGCAATGCCACGCTCGACTGGTCGCTCAGCGATTTCGCCGCGTCCGTCACCGGCCGCTACGTCGGCAGCGTCATCGAGATCAACCCGAACACCAGCCTGCCCAACAAGCTGAACCGCCGGGTCTATCTCGACGCGCAGATCAGCTATACGCCGAGCTTCCTCGACCGGCGCCTGGCCTTCACCATCGGCGCGAACAACATCACCAACCAGGACCCGCCCGCCTGCTTCAGCTGCGGCGGCAACAACTATGACCCGTCGACCTACGACGTACCGGGGCAGTTCGGCTATCTGCGGATCAGCTACAAGATGTGAGCGGGTTGCGCTTCAGGGGGGCGGCGGCGCAAGAAGGAGCCGCCGCCCCGCCGGAGAGCCCGTTTGCAGCCCCACGCCGCCACTCCCTTCGCCGACTTCGTCGAGTATCCGCCGGCCATGATGCAGGCCCGCGCCGCCGCGTTCCGCGATGACATTGCGCGCCGCCACAGCTGCCGCGACTTCGCGCCCCGCGCCGTGCCGCAGCAAATCATCGCCGCCTGCCTGGCCGCCGCCGGCACCGCGCCGAGCGGGGCCAACCACCAGCCGTGGTTCTTCGCCGCGATCGGCACACCGGCCCTGAAGGCCCGCATCCGCGCCGCGGTCGAGGCCGAGGAGCGCGCCTTCTACGACGGCGGCAAGGCCCCGGCGGAATGGCGCGACGCGCTCGCCCCGCTCGGCACCGACGCCGACAAGGCCTATCTCGAGGATGCCGCCTGGCTGATCGCGATCTTCGCGCAGCGCCGCGGCGGCCTGCGCGCCGGCGATACCCGGAAGAATTATTACATCAGCGAATCGGTCGGCATCGCTACCGGGCTGCTGATCGCAGCGCTCCACCATGCCGGCCTGGCGACGCTGACGCACACCCCCAATCCGATGAACTTCCTGAACGAGATCTGCGGGCGGCCGGCGGACGAGAAACCCTATCTGCTGCTGGTCGCGGGTTATCCGGCGGCGTCGGCGACGATCCCCTGCCACGCGCTCGACAAGAAGCCGCTCGGCGACATCGCGGTGTTCCTGTGACGGCGTTCGACGACTGGCGGGCGCGGTCGCCGTTCTATGACGAGACGCACGAGGCGGTGGCGCAGTCGGTGCGGCGCTTCGTGGCGCAGGAGGTCGCGCCGAACATCGACCGCTGGGAGGCGGACGGCGAACTGCCGCGCGCGTTGCACAGGAAGGCGGCGGCCGCGGGCATCCTCGGGCTCGGCTACCCGGAGGACTATGGCGGGCACTCGGAAGGGTTCGACATCTTCCACTCGCTGACCCAGTCGGAGGAGCTTGCCGCGCCCGGCGCGGGCGGGCTGACCGCGTCGCTGATGACCCACGGCATCGGGCTGCCGCCGATCCTGGCGCTCGGGTCGGACGCGATGAAGCGGCGGATCGCTCCGCAAGTCCTGGCGGGCGACAAGATCATCGGGCTGGCGATCACCGAGCCGTCGGGCGGCAGCGACGTCGCCCAGCTTCGCACCAGGGCCGAGATGGTCGGCAACAAATACGTGGTGACGGGTGAAAAGATGTTCATCACCAGCGGCATGCGGGCGGACTATCTGACCGTGGCGGTGCGCACCGGAGGGGCGGGCATGGCGGGCATTTCGCTGATGCTGATCGAGACCGACCGGCCCGGCGTGACGCGGACCCGGCTCGACAAGATGGGGTGGCGGTGTTCGGACACCGCGGCGATCCATTTCGACGGGGTGGAGGTGCCGCCGGAGAATCTGATCGGCCCCGAGAACGGCGGTTTTGCGGGGATCATGCGCAATTTCAACGGCGAGCGGCTGGGCATGGCGATGGGGTGTTGCGCGATGGCGCGCGTTGCGCTGGCGGAAGCCGTGGCCTGGGCGACCAGCCGCGAGACCTTCGGCAAGCGCCTCGCGCAGCACCAGTCGATCCGCATCAAGCTGGCCGACTGCGAGCGCCAGATCGAGGCGACACAGGCCTGGGTCGACCTCTGCGCCTGGCAGGCGCGCGCCGGCAAGGGCCGCCCGGCCGACTATGCGATGCTGAAGGTGCAGGCGACGCGGATGCTGGAGGCGGTCGCGCGCGAGGCGGCCCAGGTGCTGGGCGGCGCGTCGTACATGACCGGATCGAAGGTGGAGCGCATCTACCGCGAGGTCCGCGTCAATGCCATCGGCGGCGGCAGCGAGGAAATCATGCTCGATCTCGCCGGGCGGCAGCTTGGCTATGCGTAAGGACCCCCGATGCTTCTGATCGCGCTGCTCCAGGCCGTCGCCGCCCCTGCGCCCGCCGCCCCGCCGCCGCCGCGCCTGGCGCAGCTGTTCATCGCGCCCTCGGGCGAGCCGTTCCGCGCCGGGCGCGACGAGCCCTATCCGGTAGCGGTGTGGTTCGCGCGCGCCGACGCCGACCATGACGGGCGACTGACGCGCGGCGAGTTCCGGCGCGATTTCAACAGCTTCTTTCCGACGCTCGACCTGAACGGCGACGGCGTCATCGACGGCAAGGAGATCGAATATTACGAGCAGACGCTGGTCCCCGAGGTCCAGGTCAATTTCGGCAGCGGCCCCGAATTCCGGGTGCTCAGCGCCAATGCCGGATCGGGCGCCCCGGTCGGCGGCGGCGAGGGCGCGGAGCCGACCGCGACGGCGAAGGCGCGCGAGAACCGGCGGCAGGAGGCGCTGCCGCGCGGTGGCGGCCGCTACGCGCTGATCAACATCCCACAGCCGGTGGTGTCGACCGACGCCGACCTCAGCCGCCGCATCACCCCGACGGAATTCACCGCCGCCGCCGACCGCCGCTTCGGCCTGCTCGACCCGGACGAGACCGGCGCGCTGACGCTGGCGACACTGCCGCGCACGCCGATCCAGGCGCGCGGCCAGGGGTTGCTGAAAAAGCGACGGTAGGGCCGCTAGCGGCGCGATGCTGCGGCGGGCGCGGCACCGCGCGGCCGCATAAAGAGGTTCAGCGCGGCGGCGAGCGGCACCAGCGCGTCCGCATCGCGGCAGCGGCCGGCCAGCGCCACGCCGGCGCCGGCGGGGTGGCGCAGCGCGCGCAGCATCGCGGCCTCGTCGGGCAGCAGCCGCGCACACGCCGGATCGCCGACCGTCAGTGACCCGCGCGCGCGGTGGCCCAGCGCCGCCAGCCAGCAGCGCAGCAATTGCAGCACGCCCGTCGCGTCGCCGCCCCAGCGCCGCAGCAGCGCCGCCTCCACCGCCGGGCTGCCCGGCCATGCCACCACCAGCCGCCTGAGCGACCACAGCAGCAGCGCCTCGTCGTCGGGCAACGCCGTCCAGCTGCCGCGCGGGGCGGGCGCGTGGGTGTCGAAATCGATGAACATCGGCGGGCTCTCCTCGACGGACGGCCATCATGCGCTGTTGCGAGGCATTTGCAAGAACCAATATTCGCCGCGTCGTCGCCGCAGCCAGGCGGGCAAGCTGCGCTACCGTTGCCGGGTCGTAACGATCGCCATGATTGCGGTGAGCGCCTCGCGCGCCACTTTCTCCAGGGCTTCGGCGTTGAGCCGCTCGCGCGCGACCGCAGCGCGCCGGGCGGCGTCGGCTCCACCGGCGGAATGGTGCTGCTCGCCGACCCGGCGGAACGACACCACCTCCAGGTCGCGAAATGTCTCGGCCAGTTCGGCCAGCAGGCGGTCGCGCGGCAGGTGCTTCAGCGCGTCGGGCGTATAGCGCATCAGGACGGTCCGCATCTGGTCACGCAAGTCGGCTTCGGTCATTCGGTACATTTTCGAACAAAAGCGGAACATGGCCGAGTCGGTCAAGACCTCGTAACGCCGTGCGCTGTGCAGCGGCAGCTGTGCAGGCACACCGACCGATAACCGCATCGGCACAATCGCCTTGACATCAAGTGTTATTATGGCTTATGGATATTCGGTGATACAACCATATGGGCACGCCATGAAACCCTCCCTGCGCCACGAAGCGACCCGCACCGCCTATCTCGCGGCGTTGCGCGAGACCGGCATCCATTCGCGCGCCGCGGTCGCGGTCGATATCGATCCCGCCGTAACGTGCATGTACCGCAGGACCCATCCCGACTTCGGCGCGGCGTGCGCGGCCGTGCTGGAGGAGGTCGGCGGGCAACAGGGCCGGGCGTTCTTCCGCTGGACGGCGCGCCGCCGGCAGGGCTTCCTTGAACGCTTCGCCGAGACCGGCAACGCGACGCGCTCGGCGCTCGACATCGGCACCACGATCGCCAGCGTCATGCAGTTGCGCCGCACCGATGCGGAATTCGCCGGGGCCTGGGCGACCGCCAAGCAGGAAGCGGCGCAGCGGCTGCAGGACAAGGTGTTCGACGGTGTCATGAACGGCTTCGTCCGCACCGAAACCACCGGCGACCGGGTCCGCCGCACCGTCTATCAACGCCCCGATCTGATGCACAGGCTGGCGACCCAGCTGAACGCCGGCGACAACCGCTACAAGACCATCGTGCTGACGCCCGAGATCGTCGAGGACGCCCGCGAGCGCGTCGAACGCCGCATCCGCGAGGAAAGCGCCGAGAAAGCGGAAGCCATCGCCGCGGCCCGCGCGCTGCCGGCGCCGGGGGCGTAGGGGGAGAATTCCGGCCGCCGCGGCGACTCCGTTGCCGCACAATTATTGAGCGAGTGGAACAATCGTGATCGTCGCCCACTGAGGCCAAGAAGGCCAGTTCCCGATGTCGCAGACTGAACAGAACAAATGGGACGAAGCGCATCTTCGTCAGGCGGTGCTTGCGGCTGGGGTCGCCTTATGGTCGTGGCATGTCGACACGGATGCGCTGACCATGGACGAGCAAGGCTACCAGTTATGGGGTATCGAGCCGCGCACGGACTTGCGCTTCGAGGATCTGTCGGAATGCATCCACCCTGCGGATCGCGACCGTGTGCGCGAGGCGTTCAACGCAACACGTGCCATCGTCGGACCCTATGAAACGGACTTCCGAATCCTCGTCGGCCCCGATGTGCGATGGGTGTCGGCGCGGGGCCAGGGCAGCGACGAGGATATCTCCAAGCGGACGATGTTCGGCGTTTTCTTGAACGTGACCGTCCGCAAGCAGGCCGAAGAGGGTCACGAACTGCTCGCCGGCGAGATGAGCCACCGGGTCAAGAACCTGCTCGCGGTCGCGGCCGCGCTCGCCGCGATCACGTCGCGGTCGACCGCCAATGTCGCAGATATGACGCGCGAATTGACCGAACGGCTCCAGGCTTTGGGGCGGGCGCATGATCTCGTACGACCCCTGCCAGGCAACGAAGGCAAGGCCGCATTGCTGGGCGACCTGCTCACCGTCCTGTTAGCGCCCTATGACGATCTGGGCGCGTTCACGGGGCGGGTTCGCGTCTCGGTGCCGCGCATGGGCGTCGGCGAGGTCGCCGCGAATACTCTCGCGCTGGTGATCCACGAAATGGCCACGAACTCGCTGAAATACGGCGCGCTTTCGGTCGACACGGGGACGCTCGACGTGTCGTGCACGCCGCATGACGATCATGTGGTGCTCGTCTGGACCGAGCGCGGCGGCCCCAAGGTGGCGGCACCGACCGACGCGCCGGGCTATGGAACGCAGCTGGTCCGCCGCACCATGCAACGTCAGCTTGGCGGTTCTATCGACTATACATGGAGTCCATCGGGCTTGATCGCCGCACTTACGATCGACGCGAAAAACCTGATCAAATAGCGGGCGTGCGGCGACGCATCCGGCGCGAGCGAACCCTAACCCCCCAGCACATCCGCCATCGTGTAGCGGCCCGGCGGTTGCCGCCCCAGCCACGCCGCCGCGGCGACCGCGCCGCGGGCGAAGATGTCGCGGGTTTCGGCGTGGTGGCGCAGCTCGAGCCGCTCGCCGTTGCCCAGGAACAGGACGTTGTGATCGCCCGCGGCGGAGCCGCCGCGCAGGCTGGCGAAGCCGATGTGGCCGGCCGTGCGCGCCCTGGCGGCGGTTTCGCGCGGCGGGGCGCGCAGTTTCGCCAGCGGAGCGCCGCGGCCCTTCGCGGCGGCCTCGCCCAGCGCCAGCGCGGTGCCGGACGGGGCGTCGACCTTCAGGCCGTGGTGCAGCTCGGCGATCTCGATGTCCCATTCGGGGCCGAGCTGCGCCGCCGCCAGCTCGACAAGGCGCAGCAGCAACGTCACGCCGAGGCTGGTGTTCGCCGCCTGCAGCACCGCCACCGACTTAGCGGCGCGGTCGATCGCCTTGTGGCTGGCCGCCGACAGCCCGGTGGTGCCGATCAGCAGCGCGGTGCGGCCCTCGCACGCGGCATCGAGCGTCGCGTCGAGCGCGTCGGGGCTGGTGAAGTCGATCAGCACGTCGGACGCATGCGCCAGCGCCGCCGGGTTGGAGCAGATGGTCAGGTCGCCGCCGAGCCCGGTGCCGATCGACGGATGCCCGGCCCGCTCGATCGCGCCGCTCAATTTGAGCCGCGCATCCGCGCCGACCGCGGCGATCACCGCCTGGCCCATGCGGCCCCCGGCCCCGAGCACGCCGACCCGGATGCGCTTGCGTGTCTCGGCCATGCCGCTAGTGGACCACCGATGGCCGCGCCGCGCAACATCGTCGTGCTGACCGGGGCCGGGGTGTCGGCGGAGAGCGGCGTGCCGACGTTCCGCGGCCCCGACGGGCTGTGGGAGGGGCACCGCGTCGAGGATGTCGCGACGCCTGAAGCCTTCGCGCGCGATCCGGCGCTGGTGCAGGCGTTCTATGACGCGCGGCGGGCGAACCTGGCGCGGGTCGAGCCGAACGCCGCGCACCGGGCGCTGGCGCGGCTGGATGCCGAATGGCCGGGCGGGTTCATGCTGGTCACGCAGAACGTCGACGACCTGCACGAGCGCGCCGGATCGACGCGGCTGCTGCACATGCACGGCGAACTGAAGCGGGTGTTGTGCCGCGGCTGTGGCGCGGCGCCGGCGTGGGAGGGGCCGCTGGCGGGCGGGCCGGCGTGCCCGCGCTGCGGGGCGGCCAAGCTGCGCCCCGACATCGTCTGGTTCGGCGAGATGCCGTACCACATGGACGAAATCGAGGCGGCGCTGGGGCGTTGCGACCTGTTCGTCTCGATCGGGACCAGCGGCGCGGTCTATCCGGCGGCGGGCTTCGTCGACGTCGCGGCGCGCGCCGGGGCGGCGACGCTGGAGCTCAACCTCGATGCGACGCCCGCGGCGTTCGACGAGTCGCGGCGCGGCCCGGCAGGCACGCTGGTGCCGGCGTGGGTCGACACGCTGCTAGGCTGAGTCGGCCTCGATGCGCTCCATGTCGGCGTCGCTGAGCCCGAAATGGTGGCCGACCTCGTGGACCAGCACGTGGGTTACGAGATGCTCGAGGCTCTCCCCGGTCTCGGCCCATTCCTCCAGCATCGGGCGGCGGTAGAGGAAGATCACATCGGGCAGCGCACCGGTCGGCTCGTCGCCCTTCAGGCCGACGTGGCGGCCGTGATAGAGCCCGAGGATATCGAACTCCGACTCCAGTTCCATCGCGGCCATCACCTCGGCATCGGGGAAGTCCTCGACGCGCAGCAGGGTCGCGGCGAGGTGGCTGCGGAACAGGTCGGGCAGCCGCTCCACCGCGGCCTGGGCGAGCCGCTCGATGTCGGCGATCGAGGGGGCGAGGGTTTCGGTGGCGGCCATGGCATGGCACTAGCAGGCGCAAGGAGTGACGACCATGCGCCTGACCGATGCCGAGATCGACACCGCGCTCGCCACGCTGCCGGGCTGGACGCGCGTCGGGGAAGGGATCGAGCGCGGCTACCGCTGCAAGGACTTCGTCGAGGCCTTCGCCTTCATGACCCGCGTCGCGCTGCTCGCCGAAAAGGCCGACCACCACCCCGAATGGTCGAACGTCTGGAACAAGATCGAGGTGCGCCTGACGACGCACGACGCCGGCGGCATCACGGACAAGGACGTGGCGCTGGCCCGGGCGATGGACGGCTAGCTGTTGTCCTCGACCGGGGCGGCGGGGCCGTTCTTCTTGATCGAGTCGATGGCGTTCTGCGCCGAGGCCTTGGAGGCATAGCCCTCGGTCGAGAACATCGTCTCGCTGTTGTACTTGAACCGGACCCGGAACTCGCCCGCCTTGTCCTTGTAGATCTCGAAATGATGCGCCATCGCCGCTCTCCCCGTTGCGTGTGCGAAACGTCGCGCTGCTTTGACGGTGAGTCAACCGCGGGCGGCGGACACCCTCACCCCGGCCCGGCGCTTTACGCCGTCTCTGGCCCTCTCCCGTAGGCGGGAGAGGGGGCGCTCGCTCACCGCGGCGCCATGCGGATCGCGCCGTCCAGCCGCACGTCCTCGCCGTTGAAGTAGCTGTTGCGGCACATTTCCAGCGCCAGCGACGCATATTCCTGCGGGTGGCCGAGGCGCTTGGGGAACGGCACGCTTGCCGCCAGCGCCAGCTTCACGTTGTCGGGAGCGGCGTTCATGAGCGGGGTCGAGAAGATGCCGGGCAGGATGGTGTTGACGCGGATGCCCTCGCTCATCAGGTCGCGCGCGATCGGCAGCGTCATGCCGATGACGCCGCCCTTCGACGCCGAATAGGCGGCCTGGCCCATCTGGCCGTCCTCGCCCGCGACGCTCGCGGTGTTGACGATCGCGCCGCGCTCGCCGTCGTCCAGCGGCTCGAGCGTCAGCATGCCGGCGGCGCTTTTCGCGATGCAGCGGAACGTGCCGACCAGGTTGATCTGGACGACCATGTTGAAGGCATCGAGCGGGAAGTGCTTGGGCGCGCCGGTGACCTTGTCGCGGCTGGCGGTCTTCACCGCGTTGCCGACGCCGGCGCAGTTGATCAGGATGCGCTCCTGGCCGTGCGCGGCGCGGGCCTTGGCGAAGCCGGCGTCGACCGATTCGTCGCTGGTCACGTCGACCGGGCAGAAGGTGCCGCCGATCGCTTCGGCGACCGCGGGGCCTTTCGTGGCGTCACGGTCGAAGATCGCGACTTTGACGCCCTCGGCCGCCAGCGCCCGCGCCGTCGCCTCGCCCAGCCCGGAGGCCCCGCCCGTCACCACTGCCGCACAGCCGTTCAGCTTCATCGTCTTGTCTCCCAAGCTTTGGGCCACGTCTTAGTCAGTTGTCGGGGGCAACGGCAACCGGCACCACGGCGCGGTTGGCGCGCGCCAGCTGGCCCTCGCGCACCGCAAGATAGATGGTCGACGACAGGATGACGGTGCCGCCGGCCAGCGTCCACCCGTCGGCACGCTCCCCGAACAGCGCGATGCCCGCCGCACTGACCAGCCCGAAGCGGACGAAGTCATAGGGCATCACCGCGCTCGCCTCGGCGAGGCTGAGCGCCTGCGTCAGCGCGTATTGCGCGCCCGCCGCAAAGCCGCCGAGCACGATCAGCAGCGGCCAGGTTTCGGGCCGCGGCCAGGTCAGGAACGGCGCGGCGATGACGACCGAGACCGGCAGCGTCAGCACGAAGCTCCACGCCGCCACGGCGCGCGCATCGTCGCTGCCGACCAGCCGCCGGATCGCGACGATGGTGAAGGCGGTCGCCAGCGCCGCGATGATCGCGGCGGCGATGCCGGCGCTGAACGGCACCATGCCGGGCCGCAGCACGATCAGCATGCCCGCGAAGCCGACCGCCACCGCGACGACCCGGCGGGCATGCAGCCGCTCGCCGAGGAACAGCACCGCGCCGATGGTGGCGAACAGCGGCGCGGTGTAGTTGATCGACAGCGCCGTCGCGAGCGGCAGGTGGGCGACGGCGTAGAAGGTCGCGAAGGTGGCGATGACGCCGGACGTCGCGCGGCGGACATGGATCGGCAGGCGGCGGCGGCTGAGCAGCCCCGGATTGCGCAGCAGCATCGGCGTCAGCCACAACAGCCCGAAGCCGTTGCGCGCGACCACGACCGCGAACGGATGCAGGTCGCGCGAGGCGAAGCGGATGCACACCCACAGCGCGGCGAAGCCGGTGCAGGCGGCGACCATCCACAGGATGCCGCGGGTGGTGGGGGCGAGGGGCGTCACCCAAGGGTGGTTAGCGGCGAAGGCACACCTAAGAAAGGGCGTCGCGGCAAAGCCGCGCCGTCGGACGGCCGAGCAGCGCGCGAGTCGCTTCGCAAGTCGATCTTCGCGAATGGCGAAGCTCGCCTTGCGCGGCGCCGCGCTAGCCGTCGAGCAAACGGGTCAGCGCCGCCACGTCGCTGTCGAGCTCCGGGTCCTTGGCGCGCAGCTCGTCGATGCGCTTGACTGCGTGCATGACCGTGGTGTGGTCGCGGCCGCCGAAACGCCGCCCGATCTCGGGCAGCGAGCGGGGGGTGAGCTTTTTGGCGAGGTACATCGCCACCTGGCGCGGGCGCGCCACCTCGACGGCGCGGCGGGCGGACAGCATGTCGCCCAACTTCAGGCCGAAATAATCCGCGACCTTCTTCTGGATGTCGTCGATGGTGACCTTCTTCTCGTGCGCGCGGAGCAGGTCGGCGAGCGTCTCGCGGGTGAACTCGATGGTCACCGGCTTGCCGACGAGGCGCGCATAGGCGACGACGCGGTTCAAGGCACCCTCCAGCTCGCGGACGTTGGCGGTGATCTTGCGCGCCAGGAACTCGATGACGTCCTGCGGCACCGCCAGCGGCAGCGCGGCGGCCTTGCAGTGCAGGATATTGAGGCGCAGCTCATAGTCGGCGGCGTTGATGTCGGCGACCAGCCCCCAGGCCATGCGGCTGAGGATCCGCTCCTGGATGCCCTCGAGGTTCTGCGGGGAGCGGTCGGCGGTGATCACCAGGCGCTTACCGGCGCTGATGATCTCGTTCATCGTGTGGAAGAATTCTTCCTGCGTCGATTCCTTGCCGGCGATGAACTGGACGTCGTCGATCATCAGCAGGTCGACCGAGCGCAGCCGCTGCTTGAAGCTGAACGTGTCCTTGGCGCGCAGCGCGGCGAGGAACTCGACCATGAACTTTTCGGCCGACAGATAGGCGACCTTGGCATTGGGCTCGCGGGCGCGCAGCTCCATGCCGATGGCGTGCATCAGGTGGGTCTTGCCGAGCCCGGTGGTGCCGTGGAGGAACAGCGGGTTGAAGCTGACCTTGCCACCGTCGGCCAGCGTCCGGGCGGCGTTGTAGGCAAGCTCGTTCGACTTGCCGACGACGAACGAATCGAAGCTGTAGCGCGGCTCCAGCGGCAGGCCGATGCACGGCCCGGTCGGGTGGGCGAGCGGCGCGGCGGCGGGCGGCAGCGGCGCGGGCGCGGTGTCGCTGCGGACCGACAGCGCGACATGGCGGACGCCGGGCAGCTGCGCCCCCCAATGGCCACGCAGCCGCTCGAGGAAGTTCGCCGACACCCAGTCGGCGAGGAAGTGGCTGGGCGCGGTCAGCCGCACGGTGTCGCCGTCGACGCCGGCCAGCGCCAGCGGGCGCAGCCACGATTCGAAGGTCGGCGCGCCGCATTCGTCGCGCAGGGCGGTCAGGATGCTGCCCCAGGCAACGACGGCGCGGGGTTCGGGCGCACGCTCGCGCGGCTCCGGCCGGGCGGCGGCGAACAGGGCGGAGGCGCGCGGCGGCGCCACGGCGAAACGCGGCGTCCGGACGGCGGGCAGCGGAGACGGCGTTCCCGTCATGTCGTTCTGAACCACTCCCCAACTCACGGCTTGTCGCCTCCCCATTCGCCCAGGCCTGCGCCCGGACGTTGCCTGTTTGCCCTGCCGACGCGAGTTTCCGTCGCACGCAGGTAGCCAGCCCGCGGTGCACGGTGTTTTCGAACCCGAATCGAGTGGGAAAAATCCCCCGCGGCCTGCGCCGCTGACCCCAATAAGCACCCTTCAAAATTGCCGATCAAGGGTGCGAATCTGCGCGAAACTGAAATAAATCCATTGACACGAAAAGCCGCGATTTCCGCGCGTCCGAGGTCAAATCACTGAAGTTTCATGACTAAGCCGTTACGACTCAGTGACAGGGCAACGCCGCGGTCGAGACCAAGGCGTTCAATACAAACGAAAAGGGCCGCCCCGACTCGGGCGGCCCTTTGCGGCAAATATTAACGGTGCGGTTAAGCGAGTGCGGCGACCCGCTTCGACAGGCGCGAGATCTTGCGCGCCACGGTGTTCTTGTGGAGCACGCCCTTCGACACGCCGCGCATCATCTCTGGCTGGGCGGCGAGCAGTGCCGCGGCGGCGGCTTCCTTGCCGCCGGCATCGATCGCCGACTCGACCCGCTTGACGAACGTGCGGATGCGGCTGACCCGCGCCTTGTTGATCTCGGCGCGGCGGTCGTTGCGGCGGATGCGCTTTTCAGCTTGCGGCGTATTGGCCATTCGGAGGTCCTTGAGAATCTGGCGCGAGTTGTCTGGTCCGCATCGGACCAAACCGACGCACGGCGCGGACACGAGGCCCGAACCGGAAGGCGGCGTCCCTATAGGGAGCGCCTCCGCCCGTCAAGACTTCACCGGTGTGTAAATGCCGCCGCGCGCTTGTCGACGAAGGCCGCCATGCCCTCCTTCTGGTCCGCGGTGCCGAACAGGCCGTGGAACAGGCGGCGTTCGAAGCGGACGCCTTCGCTCAACGTCGTCTCGTAGGCGCGGTTCACCGCCTCCTTGGCCGCCATCGTCGACAGGAGGCCGTAGGACGCGATCTGCTCGGCCGCCTTCAGCGTCTCGGGCATCAGCTCGTCGGCGGGATAGACGCGGGCGACGAGGCCGATGCGCAGCGCCTCGGCGGCGTCGATCAGGCGGCCGGTCAGGATCAGGTCCATCGCCACCGCCTTGCCGACGAAGCGCGTCAGCCGCTGCGTGCCGCCCGAGCCGGGGATGACACCCAGCTTGATCTCGGGCTGGCCGAACTTGGCCGCCTCGCTGGCGAACGCCGTGTCGCACATCATCGCGACCTCGCAGCCGCCGCCGAGCGCGAAACCGTTGACCGCGGCGATGGTCGGCTTGCGCGTGCGGGTCAGCTCCTCCCAGGTCGCGGTGATGAAGTCCTCGCCGTAGACGTCGGCAAAGGATTTGGGCGCCATCTCCTTGATGTCGGCACCGGCCGCGAACGCCTTGCCGGCGCCGGTCAGCACGATGCAGCCGATGCCGGCGTCGGCGTCGAGCTCGCGCAAGGCGGCGGTGATGTCGCTGGTCAGCCGGTGGTTGAGCGCGTTCAGCGCCTCCGGGCGGTTCAGCGTGATGACGCCGACGCGGCCGTGGCGTTCGAGGATGATGGTCGCATAGCTCATGGGGATTACCTCTGGCACCAGCTGCAGAAAAAGCTCGACCGCCCGCTCTGGACGATGCGTTTGACGATGTGGCCGTCGCGCGGGCAGGGCTGCCCCTCGCGGCCATAGACACGGAACGACTTCTGGAAATAGCCGAGCGTGCCGTCAACCTGGGCGAAGTCGCGCAAGGTCGAGCCGCCGGCGCGGATCGCGTCCTCCAGCACCAGCGGGATCGCGGTCGCCAGCGCCTTGAGCTTCGCCGCCGTCACCATGCCGCCGGCGCGGGCCGGGTGGATGCGCGCGCAGTTCAAGGCCTCGCAGACATAGATGTTGCCCAGCCCCGCGACGACGCGCTGGTCGAGCAGCAGCGCCTTGGCGGGCGCGATCCGGCCCTTGAAGGCGGCGCGGAGGTGGGCGGTGAGGTCGACGCCGAGCGGCTCCGGGCCAAGTGCGGCGAGCGCTGGGTACGCGTCGAGGCGGGCGGTCGGCACGAGATCGAGCGAGCCGAAGCGGCGGGCGTCGTTGAACGCCACGACGTGCCCGTCATCTGTCGTGAACACGGCGTGGTCGTGCTTTTCCAGTTCGCCGGGATCGAGCCGCATCCGCCCGGACATGCCGAGGTGGAAGATCAGCGTGTCGTCGCGGTCGGTGGCGATCAGCCCGTATTTGGCGCGGCGGCCGAGGCCGGTGATGCGCGCGCCCACGAGCCGTTGCACCAGCCCTTCGGGAAACGCCCGGCGCAGGTCGGCGCGGCGCAGCTCCACCCGCTCGAGCCGCCGCCCGTCGAGCACACGCCGCAGCCCGCGCACCGTGGTCTCGACTTCGGGAAGCTCGGGCATCGCGGGCGGCTTAGCCGCGCGCGCGCTCCCCGCCTAGCCGCGGCGGTACTTGATGGTGCGGCCCGCCGGGGTCGACACGAGCAGCGCGCTGCCCGGTCAAGCCGCGACGCCGCGGCGTTTGCCGCGTGCGGCCCCCTCGGCTAGACCCGGCGACCATGAGCGAGACAGTCAGCTTCGGTTATGAACAGGTGCCGGTGGCGGATAAGACCGCGCGCGTCGGCGCGGTGTTCGCCAGCGTGGCGCGGCGCTACGACCTGATGAACGACCTGATGTCGGGCGGGCTGCACCGGTCGTGGAAGGACGAGTTCGTGCGCGCCGTGAAGCCGCGGGCGGGCGAGCAGATCCTCGACATGGCGGGCGGCACCGGCGACATCGCGTTCCGGCTGGCGGCCAAGGGCGCGGACGTTACCGTCGCCGACATCAACCCGGCGATGCTGGAGGTCGGCATGGCGCGCGCCGCCAAGCGCGGGATCACGGGGCTGGTGTGGCAGGAGCAGAACGCGGAAGTCCTGACCGCGCCGAGCCAGAGCTATGACGCCTACACCATCGCGTTTGGCATAAGGAACGTCACCGACATTCCCGCGGCGCTGAAGGAAGCGCACCGCGTGCTGCGCTTTGGCGGGCGGTTTTTCTGCCTCGAATTCTCGACCACCGAATGGCCGGGCTTCGGGCGGGTCTATGATGCGTACTCGGACCGGCTGGTGCCGCAGATCGGCAAGTATGTCGCCAAGGACGAGGCGTCGTACCGCTATCTGATCGAGAGCATCCGCCGCTTTCCGCCGATGCCCGCGTTCAAGGCGATGATCGAGGCGGCGGGCTTTGCGCGGGTCTCGTGCCGCCCGATCCTGGGCGGGCTGGTCGCGATCCACAGCGGCTGGAAGGTGTGACCGGCGCGCTGACGCACGCCCTGCGGCTGGCGCGCTGGGGGCGGACGCTGGGGGCGCATGGCGCACTGCGCGGGCTGGAGCGCGATGCCAACGTGCCTGCGGGCATGCGGCGGCTGGCGTGGGCGGCGCGGTTCGGCAGCTTTGCGCCGCAGGTGCCGCGCTATGCCGAGGCGCTGGAGAAGATCGGGCCGGCGGCGATCAAGCTGGGCCAGGCGCTGGCGACGCGGCCCGACCTGATCGGGCTGGACGCCGCGCGCGATCTGGCGCGGCTGCAGGATGCGCTGCCACCCGTCCCGTTCCCGACCATCGAGAAAGTGCTGGTCGAGGCCTATGGCGGGCCGTGGCAGAAGCATTTCGCCAGTATCGAGCCGGTCCCCGTCGGTGCCGCGTCGGTGGCGCAGGTCCACCGCGCCGTCACCACCGACGGCCGCAAGGTGGCGGTCAAGGTGCTGCGCCCGGGCATCGAGCGCGCCATCGGCGAGGCCATCGAGACCTATGAATGGGCCGCGGTCCATGTCGAGAGACTGGGCGGCGAGGCGGCCCGGCTCAGGCCGCGCGCCACCATCGCCAGCTTCAAGTCGTGGAGCCTCGCCGAGCTCGACCTGCGCCGCGAGGCGGCCTCGGCCTCGGAACTTGCGGCCGCGATGCAGGCCGAACCGGGTTTCCTCGTGCCGTCGGTCGACTGGGCCCGCACCACCCGCCGCGTGCTGACGCTCGACTGGATCGACGGGGTCAAGATGTCGGACCTGGCGGCGGTCGAGGCGCTCGGGCTCGACCGCGCAGCGCTGGCGCAAATCCTCGTCAACAGCTTCCTGCGCCAGTCGATCGCGGAGGGGTTCTTCCACGCCGACATGCACCAGGGCAATTTGTTCGTGCTGGCGGACGGCCGCATCGGCGTCGTCGATTTCGGCATCATGGGCCGGCTCGACCGGCGGGCGCGGATGTATCTGGCGGAGATCCTCTACGGGCTTCTGACCGGCGATTACCGGCGGGTCGCGGAAATCCATTTCGAGGCGGGCTATGTGCCGTCGCACCACGACGTCGGCGAGTTCGCCACCGCGCTGCGGGCGGTCGGCGAGCCGATCCGCGGGCTGGCGGCGCGCGACATCTCGATCTCGGGACTGCTCGACGGGCTGTTCGCGATCACGCGCAGCTTCGATATGGCGGTGCAGCCGCATCTGCTGCTGCTCCAGAAGACGATGGTGATGGTCGAGGGCGTCGCGCTGACGCTCGATCCGCACGTCAACATGTGGCAGGTCGCCGAGCCGTTCGTGAAGGGCTGGATGCGCGACGAGCTGGGGCCGGAGGCGCGGCTGGCGGACAGCCTGACGCGCAACCTGCGGGCGCTGCGCGAGCTGCCCCGCGTGCTGCGCCAGCTGCTCGACAAGGTGCCGGTCGAAGGGGCAGCGCCGGATATCGCCAAGTTCGTCGACGAGGTGCCGGAGGTGAAGGTGCGGGCGCGCGTCACCGGGGCGTGGCTGCTGCTCGTCGGCGGTACGGTCGTGCTCGGCCTGGGCATCGCGGTCGGCCTGGCGCTGTGATCACCCGCTTTGCGCCGTCGCCGACCGGGCGGATCCACGCCGGCAACGTCCGCACCGCGCTGGTCAACTGGCTGGCGGCGCGGTCGGCGGGCGGGCGCTTCGTGCTGCGTATCGACGATACCGACGCGGCGCGCAGCGAGGCGCGGTTCGTCGACGCGATCCACGACGATCTCGACTGGCTGGGGCTGACTCCCGATGTGACCGTGCGCCAGTCCGAGCGGTTCGCGCTGTATGAGGCGGCGCTGGCCGCTCTCGCCGCGCAGGGCCGCGCCTACCGCGCCTATGAGACCGCGACCGAGCTGGAGCTGAAGCGCAAGGTGCAGGCCGCGGCGGGCAAGCCGCCGGTCTATGACCGCGCCGCGCTGGCGCTGACCGACGCCGACCACGCGCGCTTTGCCGAGGCGGGCGTCGCGCCGCACTGGCGCTTCCGGCTCGACACCGACGCGCCGATCGTCTGGGACGACGCGGTGCGCGGCGGCTCGCGGGTCGACCCCGCGTCGCTCAGCGATCCGGTGGTGCGCCGCGCCGACGGGACGTGGCTGTACATGCTGCCGTCGGTGGTCGACGACATCGACCTCGGCATCACGCTGATCGCGCGCGGGGAGGACCATGTCACCAACTCCGGCGTCCAGCTGCAGATGTTCGCGGCGCTGGGGGCGGAGCCGCCGCGGCTGGCGCACCTCGCGCTGCTGACCGGGGCGGACGCGGCGTTGTCGAAGCGGCTGGGATCGGAGGGGGTGGACCAGTGGCGCGCGCAGGGCATCGAGCCGCAGGCGGTGGCGGCGCTGCTGGCGCGGCTGGGCAGCAGCCAGGCGGTCGAGCCGGTCGCCGGCCTGGGCGCGCTGGTCGCGGGTTTCGACCTCGGGCATTTCGGGCGGGCGACGGCGCGCTTCGATCCGCACGAGCTGGCGCTGCTCAACGCCCGCACCGTCCACCTGCTGCCGTTCGACGCGGTGCGGGCGCGGTTGCCGGCGGGCATGACCGCGGCGGCGTGGGAGGCGGTGCGCGGCAATCTGGCGACGGTGGCCGACGCCGCCGACTGGTGGACGATCCTGTCGGGCGGGGCCGGCGGCACGGTGGCGGCAGAGGACGGTGCGTTCGTGGCGCAGGCGGGCGAGGTGCTGGCGGCGCTGCTGTGGGAAGGCGACGTTTGGCACGGCTGGACCGGCGCGCTGAAGGCAGCCACGGGCCGCAAGGGGCGGGCGCTGTTCCAGCCGCTGCGGCTGGCGCTGACCGGGCGCGACCATGGCCCGGAGATGGCGGCGCTGCTGCCGCTGATCGGGCGGGAGGCGGCGCTGGCACGGCTGGCGGCGGCGACCTAGGGTGGCCGAACCATGTCGTTCCTGAAGCCCAGCGTCGCCGAGACGCGCCGCACCCGGCTGATCGTCGGGGCCCTCTCGGTGTTGGCGACGCTGATCATCGCGGCGGGCTTCTACAGCCAGGCGATCACCAAGGTGCCCAAGCCGCCGCCGCGGATCATCTATGTCGACAGCTGGGGGGGGGACCGCAGCCGCGACGATGCGCTGGCGGCGCGCGCGACGGAGGCGGCGGCGCTGGCCGCCAGGCTGGCCGCGGCGAAGGCCTATATCGCGTCGCTGCCGCCCGAAAAGCGCAAGCTCGCACAGGCCGAATACGACCGCTATGTCGCGGCAAAGCCGCGCGAGAGGGTCAATTAGCCTGCCATTTCATTAACGGCGCGATGTGATACGCTTCGGGCCGCGTCGTCGACACGGCGGAAGTCCGGCGAAGGCGCCTCAACCGTGAGGAGGGTCGCCATGTCTTATGCCACCGCGCCGCGCAGCCCCGCCGGCATCGCCGTCACCGTCGCCGTTCACGCCGGTCTGATCGCCGTGGCACTGGCCAGCGTCCGCATCGCCGTGCCGCCCGCGCCGCCGCCGCCGATCGCGATCCAAGACATACCCGAGACGGTAAAGCCGTTGCCCAAGCGCATCGTGCCGCAGCCGCGGAACCAGCGCATCGACCCGCTGATCATCGCGCCGGTCGTCGACATCGCCGAGCCGCCCAAGGTCGATACCACGCTGACGACGACCACGACGACTGCACGCGATCCCGGGCCGGGGCCGGACACCGCGACGGAGTATTCCAGGATCGACCTGAAGCCGCCGGTCGGAGAAACCCGTGGCCCCAGCATCGACGCGCGCTACCGCAGCCAGTTCCGGCCGTTCTACCCGAGCGCCTCGCAGCGCATCGGCGAGGAGGGCACGGTCGTCGTCCGCGTCGTCGTCGGCGTCGATGGCCGGGTGGTGCGCGCCACGGTGGCGAAATCGAGCGGCTTCGCGCGGCTCGACGCGGCGGCGATCGACCAGGCGCTGGCCGGTTGGCGCTTCGTCCCTGCGCTCAAGGACGGCGTCGCGGTCGAGGCCGAGCGCCAACTGCCGGTGACGTTTCGGCTAAGACAGGCCGGCTGAGACAGGCCGGTTGAGACAGGGCGGTTGAGACAGGGCCGAGCGTTTCGCCCTATGGGAAGGCGATGAACGAGGACGACGATCACCGCTGGATGGGCGCGGCGCTGGCGCTGGCGGCGCGCGGCGTCGGGCTGACCGGCGTCAATCCCAGCGTCGGCTGCGTGCTGGCGCGCGCGGGCCGCCTCATCGGTCGCGGCTGGACGCAGGCGGGCGGGCGGCCGCACGCCGAGGCGATGGCGCTGGACGGCGTCGAGGCGCGCGGCGCGACGGCGTATGTGACGCTGGAGCCGTGCGCCCATGTCTCGCCGCGCGGGCCGGCGTGCGCCGATCTGCTGAGCGCGGCGGGGGTGGCGCGGGTGGTGATCGCCGTGCTCGATCCCGATCCGCGTACGGCGGGGCAGGGGGAGGAGCGGCTGCGGGCTGCCGGGGCCGAGGTCGTGACCGGGGTGCGCGAAGCGGCAGCGCGCGCGGTCGCGGCGGGTTTCTTCAGCCGGCAGCAGCGCGGCCGGCCGTTCGTGACGCTGAAGCTGGCGCTGTCGCTCGACGGCTGTGTCGCGCTGGCCGACGGCACCAGCCAGTGGATCACCGGGCCCGACGCGCGGGCGCACGGGCATCTGGAGCGGGCGCGGGCCGACCTGATCGTCGTCGGGCGCGGCACGGTCGCGGCGGACGCGCCGGCGCTCGATGTGCGGCTGCCGGGGCTCGAGTCGCGCAGCCCGCGGCGCGCGGTGCTGGGCGGGGCGGCGCCCGACGGCTGGCTGCGGCTCGCCGACTTCGCCGAGGTCGACGCGATGGCCGACGTGCTCGGTGTCCTCGTCGAGGGCGGCGCGGGGGTGGCGACCGCGCTGCTCGCCGCCGACCGGATCGACCGGTTGCTGCTCTACCGCGCACCGATCGTCATCGGCGGCGGCAAGCGGATCGGCGACCTCGGGCTGACCGGACTTGCCGCGGCCCATGGTCGCTGGCGACAGAGTGCCAGCCGCGCGCTCGGGGCCGACCGGCTTGAGGTGTACGAGCGCACGCGGTAGCGGGGGGCCATGTTTACCGGCATCATCACCGACATCGGCACCGTGATCGACACAGCGGCGAGCGGCGACCTGCGGCTACGGGTGCGCACTGCCTATGATCTGGCGGGCGTCGCGCTCGGTGCGTCGATCGCCTGCTCGGGCGTCTGCCTGACGGTGGTCGACAAGGGTCCCGACTGGTTCGCCGTCGACGTTTCCACCGAGACGAAGTCGAAATCGGCGGACCGCTGGACGGCGGGCAAGCGCCTCAACCTCGAGCGCGCGCTGAAGGTCGGCGACGAACTGGGCGGGCACATCGTCACCGGCCATGTCGACGCGGTGGCGCGGCTGGTGGCGACGGCGCGGGAAGGCGGCTCGACGCGGCTGATGTTCGTCGCGCCCAAGGCGCTGGCGGGGTTCATTGCCGCCAAGGGCTCGATCACCCTCGACGGCGTGTCGCTGACCGTCAACGCGGTGGCGGACGTCGGCGACGGCGTCGAGTTCGGGGTCAACATCATCCCCCACACCGCCGCCTGGACGACGCTGGGCGAACTGCTGCAGCCCGGCGATGCGGTCAACGTCGAGATCGATGTGCTGGCGCGCTACCTGGGCCGGATGCGCGACGCGGCGGCCGCTTGACATCGTGATGTGAGGGATTAGTTTTCCTCACATCGCAGTGTAGGAACGCCGATGTCCACTCTTCTGATCGACCGGGTCCGCAGCCTCGTGGCGGATGGCGGCACCACCCGCTCCGGCCTCGCCCGCGCCGCCGGGCTGCACGCCAATTCGCTGCGCAGCCTCGACGAGCCCGACTGGAACCCGACCGCCGACACACTGAGGAAGCTCGAGTCCTACCTCAGCGGCAAGCATCCCGCGAAGGTCATGGCCAGCCCCGAGGAGATTATCGACGAGGCGCGCAACGGGCGGATGTTCATCCTGGTCGACGACGAAGACCGCGAGAACGAGGGCGACCTCGTCATTCCGGCGCAGATGGCGACGCCCGACGCGATCAACTTCATGGCGCGCTACGGCCGCGGGCTGATCTGCCTCAGCCTCGCCAGCGAGCGGGTGAAGGCGCTCGGCCTGCCGCTGATGGCGCAGCACAACGGCACCCGCCACGCCACCGCCTTCACTGTGTCGATCGAGGCACGCGAGGGCGTCACCACCGGGATCAGCGCCGCCGACCGGGCGCGGACCATCGCGGTCGCCATCGACGCCGGCAAGGACGTGGGCCACATCGTCTCGCCGGGCCATGTGTTTCCGCTGGTGGCGCGCGACGGCGGCGTGCTGGTCCGCGCCGGGCATACCGAGGCTGCGGTCGACGTGGCGCGGCTGGCCGGGCTCAACCCCAGCGGCGTGATCTGCGAGATCATGAAGGACGACGGCGAGATGGCGCGCCTGCCCGACCTGCTGGAGTTCGCCGCCACCCACGGGCTGCGCATCGGCACGATCCGCGACCTGATCGCCTATCGCCTGCGCCACGACCATCTGGTCGAGTGCGTCGCCTCGGTGCCGCTCGACAGCGTCCACGGCGGGCAATGGGTCGCCAAGACCTATGTCAACAAGGCCGAATATGCCGAGCACGTGGTGCTGCAGAAGGGCCGCGTCGTGCCCGGTGAGCCGACGCTCGTCCGCGTCCACGCGATGAGCCTGTTCACCGATCTGTTCGGCGAGGCCGGCGGCCGTGCCGGGCAGCTGCAGCGCGCGATGGAGATCATCGGCGAGGCGGGCGCGGGCATCGTCGTCATCATCCGCGACGCGCGCCCCGACGCGATCTCGCAGCAGATGAAAGCCAGGGGCAAGGGCGAGCCGTTCGAACTGCGCGACTACGGCATCGGCGCGCAGATCCTCGTCGACCTGGGGGTCAGCGACATGGTGCTGCTGACCAACGCCCACCGCAATATCGTTGGGCTGCAGGGCTATGGGCTGAACGTCGTGGGGGAGCGAAAGATCAGCGCATGAGCCATATCCTGATTGTCGAGGCGCGCTTCTACGCGGGCCTCGCGGACGCGCTGCTGCACGGCGCGACGCATGCGCTGGCGGCGGCGGGCGCAACGCACGAGGTCATCGCGGTGCCGGGCGCGCTGGAGATACCCGCGGCAATCGCGTGGGCGAGCGAAAGCGGCGCGTATGACGGCTTCGTCGCGCTCGGCACCGTCATCCGCGGCGAGACCTATCATTTCGAGATCGTCGCAGGCGAAAGCGCGCGCGGGATCATGGCGCTGACGCTCGACGGCCTCGCCATCGGCAACGGCATCCTGACCACCGAGGACGAAGCCCAGGCCTGGGTCCGCGCCCGCCGCACCGAGAAAGACAAGGGCGGCGAGGCGGCCAAGGCGGCGCTGGCGATGATCGCTGTGGCGGAGCGGTTCGCGCGCTAGGCGGTGGCGGCCGAACGGCGGCGCATCCCCGCCCCGACCAGCCCGAAGCCGGCGATCATCAGCGTCCAGGTTCCCGGCTCGGGCACGGTGCTGCCGATGCCGTCCGCGGCGGTTCCGGTGAACTGGGCGATCGCGGCGGCGGTGTTGGCGAAACGAGTTCGACCGGCGGCGGGATGACGCGGCCACCATGAACCGTTATGGTGCGCGCGGTGGCAGGGTTCGGGGGGAGGCTGATCTGAACGACCGCGCGTGGATCGCGACGCCGCATATCGCACCCGATCATCGCGGGCCGGTCGGTCGCGCCTTTGCGCCGATGCCCGCGCCCGCCGCGATCGGCCCCGCGGTGGCGGCGCTGACGCGGATCGCCGCCGCGACGCCCGGTGCCCCGGCGGTGGTCGACGGCACCGCGGTGACGCGCTTCGACGCCCTGGTCGCGGCGACGGCGCGCATCGCAGCGGCGCTCGCCGGGCGGCCCGGCGGCCGCTTCGCTATCCTACTGCCCAACGGTGCCGCCTATGTCGCGAGCGTCTTCGCCGGCCTCGCGGCGCAGCGAGTGTCGGTCCTGCTCGACGCCGCCTATCCGGACGCGCGCAACGCCGCGCTCGCCGCCGCCGCCGGCATCGACTGCCTCGTGACGACCGCGGTGCTGGCACCGGCGATCGACTGGCCCGGCGTGACGATTGTGACCGTCGACAGCCTGCTGGATGGCGGCCCGGTGCCGGCGCTGCCCGCCGCGACGCTCGACCTCGACGCGCCCGCCTTCATGCTGTCGACCTCGGGCAGCAGCGGCGCGCCCAAGCTGATCGTCCACAGCCAGGCGACGATGCTGCACTGGGCGCGGACCACGCACAACGCGCTGCACGTGACGCCAGCCGATCGCGCGCTGTCGTTGTCGTCGATGTCGTCGCTGGGCGGCTTCACGGCGCTGCTCAGCTATCCGCTGGCGGGCGCGGCGATGCAGGTGCACGATCTTGGCGCGGGTGGCATCGGCGGGCTGCTCGACGTGCTGCGGCAGGGGCGGGTGACGATCCTGCGCGCGGCACCGTCGCTGTTGCGCGGGCTGGCGCGGCTGCCCGGGGTCGCTGCGGCGCTCGCGGGGCTGCGGATCGTCCAGAGCTACGGCGAGCCGCTGTTGCTCGACGACGTCGCCGCATTGCGCGCGGTGCTGCCGGCCGACTGCCTGATCCGCACTACTTATGGTTCGACCGAGGCCAGCGGGCTCAGCTGGTTCGCGCGCGCCGACGATGCACAGGACGCGCTGCGCGTCCCCACCGGCGCGCTGATGCCCGACACCGAGGCGGCGATCGTCGACGCGATGGGCGGCGACTGCGCCCGCGGCGAGACGGGCGAGCTGGTCATCCGCAGCCGCTACAACGGCCTCGGCGAATGGCTGGACGGCCGGCTCGTCGCGGCACGGCTGCCCGCCGACGCCGACGCCGACGCCAGCGATCCGCAGGCGCGGGTTTACGCGACCGGCGACCTCGCGCGCTGCGATGCCGACGGGGTGTTCGTCGTCGTCGGCCGCGCCGACCGCATGCTCAACCTGAACGGCGTCCGCATTGAGCCCGCCGAGATCGAGCGGGCGCTGGCTGGCCTGCCCGGCGTCGCCGAAGCCGAGGTCGTCGCCTGCCGGCGCGGCGGTGCGGATACGCTGACCGGCTTCGTCGTTGCCGGCGGCGCGCCGCTCGACCTGCCCGCGCTGAAGGCGGCGCTGCGCGGCCTGCTGCCCGCCGCGATGGTGCCGGCGCGGCTGATCGCCCTGCCGGCGCTGCCGCGGCTGCCCGGCGGCAAGGTCGATACCCAGGCGCTGCTGGCTCTGGCGGGTGCTGCATGAGCGCGGTCGTGGAGCTGGTGCGCCGGGCCTGGCGCGAGACGCTCGACGCCAGCCCGGGCGACGCGTCGTGGGAGGAGGCGGGCGGCGATTCGCTGGCGACGCTGCACCTCGTGTACCGGCTCGAGCAGTTGCTCGGGCGCGGCCTGGCGCTTGACCTGATCCAGCCCGAGATGACGCTTGCGACCATGGCCGCAGCGGTCGATCGCGGCACCGTCGCGGCCGACGACGGCCTGCCGTGCGTCTTCCTCGTGCCCGGCGTCAACGGCGACGAGTCCGGACTGGTCAGGTTCCGCCGGGCGCTCGCAGGCGACATGCGCTTCGAGCTGGTCGAACCGCTGCGACTGGAGACGCCGGCGCGGCTTTTGACCGACGTGGCCGCGGCGGGACGGATCGCCGCTGCCGAGATCGCACGCCGGGCGCCGGTCGGCCCGCTGCTGGTCGCCGGCTACAGTTTCGGTGGCGGCGTCGCGCTGGAGGCGGCGGCGGCGCTGATCGCCGCCGGACGCACCGTGGCGCTGGTTGCCGTGCTCGATACGGCGTTCGGCGATGCCGTGCTAGGCCCGCCCCGGCTCGAGTGGCGGCGGCGCTGGCGGCGGCGGCTCCGCGACGTGGCAACGAGCGTCGTGGCGCACGACGGGCTGCGGCGGCTGGTGATCCGGCTCGCCGAGCGTATCGCGCCGGGCCGGGCGCTGGCGCTGCGCCAGCTGCTGATGCGCTGGCTGCGCACACGCGCCCGGCTGCGCTGGCGGCCGTCGCCGGTCGAAGCGCCGTTCTGGGTGGTGCTCAGCGACGAGTTCGCGCCGCGGACGGAGGCGGCGTGGGGTCGGCATTTCCCGCACGTGACGATTGTGCGGATCCGGGCCACGCACCTGTCGCTGATCCGTGGCGAAGGCCTGCCCGTGCTGACCCGGGCCTTCGCCGACGCTGTCGCCGGGGCACGCGAAAGGTGACGCGGCCGCCGTCCGCCGCTACACCCGCGCCGATGGCATCACCCAAGAAGAAGGCGCGGACCGGCAACGCGCGGTCGGCGGCGCGGCTGGCGGCGGTGCAGGCGCTGTACCAGCGCGAGATGCAGGGCGGCAGCGTGCCCGCCCTGCTGCACGAGTTCCACCGCCACCGGCTCGGCGCGACCATCGAGGGCGCGGAGTACCGCGAGGCGGACGTCGATTTCTTCAACGATGTCGTTGCCGGGGCAGGCGCGCGCGAGGCCGAGCTGGATGGGCTGATCACCGGGGCGCTGGCGGAAGGCTGGACGCTGGACCGGCTCGACCGGCCGATGCGGGCGCTGCTCCGCGCCGGGGTCTATGAGCTGCTGGCCCGGCCCGATGTGCCGGCGGCGGCGGTGGTCGACGAATATGTCGATGTGGCGCACGCCTTTTACGAGGCGCGCGAGGCGGGCTTCGTCAACGGCCTGCTCGACACGGTGGCGCGGAAGGTCCGGGGTGCGTGAGCGCGCGCTGATCGCCGAACTGCTGGCCCCGCTGGCCACGCACCGGGCGGCGCGCGGGCTGGCCGACGATGCCGCGGTGTGGCTGCCGCCGCTGGGCCGCGAGCTGGTGCTGACCCACGACACGATTGCCTGCGGGGTCCACTATCTGCCCGGCGATCCGCCGTCGGACGTGGCGTGGAAGCTGCTGGCGGTGAACCTGTCCGACCTCGCCGCCAAGGGCGCGACCCCGGCGGCGGTGCTGCTCGGGCTGACGCTGGGCGGGCACGAGGACGAGGCGTGGTTGCGCGCCTTCGCCGCCGGTCTGGGCCGGGCGCTCGAGCATTTCGAGGTGGCGCTGTTCGGCGGCGACACGGTGCGCTGGGGCGGCGCGGCGGTGCTGGGGTGCACGGCGATCGGCCATGTCGCACCGGGCCGGGCGCTGTCGCGGGGCGGCGCGCGGCCGGGCGACGAACTTTGGGTCAGCGGGCGGATCGGCGAGGCCGGGCTGGGGCTGGCGATGGCGAAGGGCGAGTTGCGGCCCGAGAAGCGGCTGCTGAACCGCTACCGCCGCCCGGAGCCGCGGCTGGTGTTGGGCCGCGCGCTGGCGGGGGTTGCGACTGCCGCGATGGACGTATCCGACGGCCTGCTGATCGACGCCGGGCGGATGGCGGCGGCGAGCGGGGCGGGGGTGGAGATCGACCTCGACGCCGTGCCCGTTGCCGGCGCTGCGCTGGCGGCCGTGGCCGCGGGCGACGACTATGAACTGCTGTTCGCCGCACCGCCCGGAGCCGGGGTCGCGGCGCTGGCAACGGCGAAGGTGCCGGTCACCCGCATCGGGCACATCGTGGCGGAGGCGGGCCTGCGGGTGCGCGATGGCGGGGCCGCGGTCGTTCCCACCCGCCTCGGCTGGGAGCATTGACGGCCGCTCGCGCTTGCCATGCCCTGTCACATTTGCCATTAGCCCCGCGAACTTCCGTCTTTCCGGCGCGCCCGTTCGTGGCCCGCCGCCTTCTTTGGGGCTTGCAAAAATGACCATGGTGCTGATCGCGATTGCCTGCGGGCTGATCGCCGTCGCCTACGGCGTCGTCACCGCGATGCAGGTGCTGCGCGCCTCCCCCGGCAGCGAGCGGATGCAGCAGATCGCCGTCGCCATCCAGGAGGGCGCGGGCGCGTATCTGACCAAGCAGTATACGACCATCGCCGTCGTCGGCGTCGTCATGGCGGTGCTGGTCGGCGTTTTGCTGGGCATCGTGCCGGCCATCGGCTTCGTGCTCGGCGCGGTGCTGTCGGGCATCACCGGCTTCATCGGCATGAACATCTCGGTGCGCGCCAACGTCCGCACGGCGGAGGCCGCGCGCGGTTCGCTGCAGGGCGGCCTGACCATGGCGTTCCGCTCCGGCGCGGTCACCGGCATGCTGGTCGCCGGCCTCGCGCTGCTCGCCATCGCGGGCTATTTCTATGCCTTGGTGTCGAGCGGCATGGAGCCGACGTCGCGGCCCGTCATCAATGCGCTGGTGGCGCTCAGCTTCGGCGCGTCGCTGATCTCGATCTTCGCGCGGCTGGGCGGCGGCATCTTCACCAAGGCCGCCGACGTCGGCGCCGACATGGTCGGCAAGAACGAGCTCGGCTTCGACGAGGACGACGACCGCAACCCGGGCGTCATCGCCGACAACGTCGGCGACAATGTCGGCGACTGCGCCGGCATGGCCGCCGACCTGTTCGAGACCTACGTCGTCACCATCGGCGCGACGATGGTGCTGTGCGCGCTGCTGGTTGCCGGTGCGGACGCGGTGCGGCTGATGACGCTACCGCTGCTGGCGGGCGGCGTCTGCATCGTCACCTCGATCATCGGCACCTATTTCGTGCGGCTCGGCAAGTCAGGCTCGATCATGGGGGCGCTGTACAAGGGCTTCATCGTCACCGCGTTGCTGTCGATCCCGGCGTTGTGGTTCGCCACCCAGGCGATCTTCCCCGACATGAACGCGCCGATCGTGCTGGGCGATACCGCCGCAATGACGTTCAACGCCCGCCACCTGTTCTATTGCATGCTGGTCGGTCTCGGCGTCACCGGGCTGATCGTGTGGATCACCGAATATTACACCGGCACCGACTACCGGCCGGTCCAGTCGATCGCCAAGGCGTCGGACTCGGGCCACGGCACCAACGTCATCCAGGGCCTCGCGGTCAGCATGGAATCGACCGCGTTGCCGACCTTGGTGATCGTCGTCGGCATCATCGCCTCATATCAATTGGCGGGCCTGATCGGCATCGCCTTTGCCGCGACCGCGATGCTGGCGCTGGCCGGCATGGTCGTCGCGCTGGATGCTTATGGTCCGGTCACCGATAACGCCGGCGGCATCGCCGAGATGTCGGGCCTCGAGCACGACGTGCGCCAGCGCACCGATGCGCTCGACGCGGTCGGCAATACCACCAAGGCGGTGACCAAGGGCTATGCGATCGGTTCGGCGGGCCTTGCCGCGCTGGTGCTGTTCGCGACCTATACCGAGGATCTGAAGCGCTTCTTTGCCGAGGTCCCGGTCGATTTCTCGCTGTCCAATCCGTATGTCGTGGTCGGGCTGCTGCTCGGTGCGCTGCTGCCCTATCTGTTCGGCGGCATGGCGATGACCGCGGTCGGCCGCACCGCAGCCGCCGTGGCGCAGGATATCCGCGCCCAGTTCAAGGAGAACGGTCCGGCGATCATCGCGCGCACGGCGCGGCCGGACTATGCCCGCACCGTCAGCCTGGTTACGGCGGGCGCGATCCGCGAGATGATCGTGCCGTCGCTGCTGCCGGTGCTGGCCCCGGTCGTCGTCTATTATGCGATCACCGCGGTGGCGGGGCAGGGCAACGGCTTTGCAGCGTTGGGCGCGCTGCTGATGGGCGTCATCGTCTCCGGGCTGTTCGTCGCGATCTCGATGACCAGCGGCGGCGGCGCGTGGGACAATGCCAAGAAGGTCATCGAGGTCGGTGCGTACGGCGGCAAGGGCAGCCCCGCGCACCAGGCGGCGGTGACCGGCGATACCGTCGGCGATCCGTACAAGGACACGGCGGGCCCGGCGGTCAATCCAATGATCAAGATCACGAATATCGTGGCGCTGTTGTTGCTGGCGGCGCTGGCTGGCGGTTGAGCGAGGGGCGTCGCGGCAAAGCCGCGCCGTCGGACGACACGCAGCGCGAAGGTCGCTGCGGTCGCCGGCCGGATTGCGGGCGAGTCCGTCCGCAAGCCGAAATTCGCGAAGTGCAAATTTCGCCTTGCGTTGGGCCGCCCTTATCTTGGCCCCGTATTATCCGGCGAAGACCCGCCCGGCCCGCCCGCGCCACCGGCACCGACCTGGCCGAGATTGCCGAACAGGTCGCGCAGCAGGTTCTTGTCGCGGCCCAGCGTCGGGGTCTTGTCGCCGTCCGGCGAGATCGATGCGACCTGTTCGAGGCCGCGGCGATCGACCGCGCTGACGTTGCCCTTGGCGTCGAAGCTGACCCGGATGATCGACTGGTTAATCGTCTTGGGGTTGATGAAGGCGAGCTGGCTGGTGTTGCGCGAGACATAATACCAGTCGCGCGCGTCGAATTCGCCGGTGAAGGTCGGGCGGCCCAGCGTCTTGGCGACCGACTCCTTGTTGTCGACGCCGGGCTGGATCGCGCTGACCAGCGACTCGTCGACGATATAGCCCTGGCTGGTCTTGATCCGGCTGCACGCCGGCAGCACCGCCACCGCCACCGCTAGTCCCGCCACACCTATGAAACGCATCGCCCGCATGGGCCAACTCCCGAAACCTGCGGCGCTCCCGGCCATTGCGGCGAAGCGCGCGGGCCTCAATATGCGGCGCAGGTGTTTTCGACAAGGTGAACCGCATGAAATGGCCGGACTTGACAGGGCGGCGGGTGCCGCCGGCGGACGCATTGTATCGCGGCGTCGTCGCGCTGGCGCGGGAGCCGGGCTGGTACGAGGCGGGCGAGGTGCCCGATACGATCGACGGGCGCTTCGATACGGTGGCGCTGGTCACCGCGCTGGTGATGCTGCGGCTGGAGCGCGAGGGCGACCCGCAATGGCCGGTCGACATCACCGAACGCTTCATCGCCGACATGGACGGCTCGCTGCGCCAGATGGGCATCGGCGACCCGACGGTCGGCAAGCAGGTCGGGCATATGGTCAGCGCGCTGGGCGGGCGGCTGGGGGCGTATCGCGACGCGCTGGCGGGGTCCGCGCCGCTCGGCGAGGCGCTGGAGCGCAACCTCTATCGCGGCACGGCGGCGACGCCCGACGCGGTGGCGTGGACCGAGGCGCGGGTGCGGCAGCTGGCGGCGCGGCTCGACGGGCTGGGTACGGACCGGCTGCGCGAGGGGCGGCTGTGATCCCGGAACTGTCGCGGCCGTTGCGCGTCCACGAACTCGGCGCGCTGCCCTACGACATCGACATCGAGGCGAAGCCCGCCGAGCGCGCGGCGCTGGCCCGACGCTTCGACCTGATCGAACTCGAACAGCTGACCGCGACGCTGAGCGCGGCCAAGGACGCCGGCGGGGTGCGCGTCACCGGGCGTGTCGCGGCCCGCGGTTTCCAGCCCTGCGCCCTGTCGGGCGCGCCGGTCGCTTTCGGCATCGACGAGGCGGTCGACCTGCGCTTTGCCGCCGTCGGCCGCGTCCCGGGCGAGGAGGTCGAGCTGTCCGACGCCGACCTCGACACCATCGAGATCGACGGCGACACCATCGATCTCGGCGAGGCGGCGGCGCAGAGCTTCGGCCTGGCGCTCGACCCCTATCCGCGCGCCGCCGGCGCGGCGCTGCCGCCGGCCGTGACGCCGGAGGACAAGGTCGTGCCCCTGAAGCGACCGAACCCGTTCGACGTGCTCAAGGGCGGTTGAGGCGCGGCCGTCGGGAGGGGCCATCCTGCTGTCCAGACGCCGTTGCCCGACATGCGCTGCCCCCGATTGCGCACGGCCGGAGCAGGCTCATAGCCCTGCGCAAGAATTGGTTCCCGGTGCGACAATTTGCCTTGACAGGTTCTAGTGTCAGCCTAGCATGACAATAAGCCGTTTGTTCCACTCTGGTTCCGATGGCCCACAGGTGCCTGGTGAGGCTGGCCACTCGGGGGAGTTACACTTGGTTTGAGGACGGGAAGGGGTTTGTACGCCGTCGCTACGGTGGCCAGACCCGACGAAAGAGCGCCAGTCGTTCCATAGTGCCGGCATCGCCGGTGGGCGGAGGTAGCAAATGAATGATCTCGACGATCCGAACCGCGTCTGGCCGACCGGCCTGACCATCAAGGAGTCGGAAGAGCTGCACAAGCATGTGATCGACGGTGCGCGGGTCTTCTTCCTGATTGCGCTGGTCGCCCATGTGCTGGCGTACATGTATACGCCGTGGATGAAATAGGGAGGATTTGACATGAACCAGGGACGTATATGGTGCGTCGTCCATCCGACTGTCGGGTTGCCGCTCTTTCTTGGCTCGGTGACTTTGATCTCGCTGACGGTGCATGGCGCAGTGCTGAGCAACACCACCTGGATGAGTGACTTCTATCAGGGCAATCGCAGTGTCACGACCGCGATGATCGATTCGGCGCCGAAACTCGCCAGCGCCACGGCGCCGGCTGGCGACCGCGTCACGGCCACTCCGGTCGCAACCAAGGCCACGAGCAAGGCAATCGCCACTACGGCTAACAAGGTCGTGGCGACCGCGGCGCCCGCGGGCGCATCGCCGGCGGGATAAGCCGTCCGACTTGCGGCGCTGACCGGGCCTGGCTCGGTCGGCGCCGTCATCCCGTCCGGTTTCCGCCGGTGGTCAGCCTGGCTGGCAGCGGCCCTGAGGTGATGCAATGAACCGGTTCAGCCGGAGTGCGATGCGAGCCTGGGCCGGCGCCGGCTCGCGTTTCCTGCCCTTCGCCGATGCAGCGACCCCCGACCTGCCGCTGTCGCGGCTGTTGCGGCTGTCGCTGTTCCAGGTTTCGGTCGGCATGGCGCTGGTGCTGCTGGTCGGCACGCTCAACCGCGTCATGATCGTCGAGCTGGCCGTGCCGGCAAGCCTCGTCGGCGTGATGATTGCGCTGCCCCTGGTTTTCGCGCCGTTCCGGGCGCTAATCGGCTTCCGCTCCGACAGCCACCAGTCCGCACTGGGATGGCGGCGCGTCCCGTTCATCTATCGCGGTGCCATGCTGCAATTCGGCGGACTCGCCATCATGCCATTCGCGCTGCTGGTGTTGTCGGGCCAGGGCGACGCCGCGCACGCACCGGCCTGGGTCGGCATGGCGGCGGCGGCACTCGCCTTCCTGCTCGTCGGCATCGGCATGCACACGATCCAGACCGTCGGCCTCGCGTTGGCGACCGATCTCGCGCCGGTCGAGGCTCGCCCCAAGGTCGTCGGGCTGATGTACGTGATGCTGCTGTTCGGCATGATCGCCAGCGCGCTGGCGTTCGGCTGGCTGCTGTCGGATTACAACAACGGCAAGCTCGTTCAGGTCATCCAGGCCGCGGCGGTGCTGACCATTGTCCTGAACGGCATCGCCATCTGGAAGCAGGAGCCGCGCAACACCACGCGACGCGACGCGACCGTCGCCGCCACCACTGCGCCGCGCTTCCGCGATGCCTGGGAGCAGTTCGCGCGCGGCGACCGGGCGGTGCTCCACCTCGTCATCGTCGCGCTCGGCACGATGGCGTTCAGCATGCAGGACGTGCTGCTCGAACCCTACGGCGGCCAGATCCTCCGCCTCGCCGTCCCCGACACGACCAAACTGACAGCGACGCTGGCGGCGGGTGGCCTCGCCGGGTTCGGTCTCGCCTCGCGGTTACTCGGCCGCGGCTTCGATCCGCTGCGCCTTGCCCTGATCGGGGCGGCGCTGGGCGTGCCGGCCTTCCTTGCCGTCATCCTTGCGCAGCCGTTCGGTTCGATCGCGCTGTTCGCGCTAGGCACGGCATCCATCGGGTTTGCCGCAGGGCTGTTCGGGCATGGCACGCTGACCGCAACGATGAATCGCGCACCGGCCGGCGAGGCGGGACTGTCGCTCGGTGCCTGGGGCGCGGCGCAGGCGTCGGCCGCTGGTCTTGCCATCGCGCTCGGCGGCATCATCCGCGACGTCCTGGCGGGCCGCGGTGCGACCCCGGCCAGCGCCTATCACAGCGTTTATGCGATCGAGATCGTGTTGCTCATGCTCACCCTGCTGCTGGCCACACCGATGCTGCGGGGCGGGGCCGTGGTAAAGTCCCGAGCGTTGGCTTCGCAGTGACCCCCTGACCCTTAAGGAGACGGCTGATGGAACAGATCTTGACACGGCTCTACGCCACTGCGGGGGACGCCGAGCGCGTCGTCACCGCGCTGCGCGATTACGGCGTAAGGTCGGATGACATCCATCTGACACGGCCCGGCGCCGATGCCGCGGCGACCGAGGCCTCGATCCTCAAGGCCCATGTCCTGCGCAAGCATGTGCCCACCTATGCCGCCGGGGTGGCCAGGGGCGGCACGCTCGTGTCGGTCAACGCCGTATTTGGCCATGGCATGGCGGTCCTGCACATCCTCGACAAGGGCAACCCGATCGACGACGGCATGCCCAAGGCTGCCGTCCGTACAGTGCCGGCCGGCAACCCCGCACCGCTGTCTGACATGCTCGGGATTCCGGTGCTCATCAAGGAGCCGCCACGGAGCCTGGGCTTGCCGCTCCTGTCGGGTGGCAACGGCCCCTATCGCCCGGCTATTCCGCTGCCGACCTTGTCGGGGACCAGCGGGCCGTACCGGGGTGTCGTGCCAATGCCGCTGCTGTCGGGCAATGGTCCGACCATTCCGATCGCGACGCTGACCGACACCAACGGCGGCTACCGGCCGGCCATTCCGTTGCCGATGCTGATAAAGTAGTTTCGCCGATCCCGGTGGACGGCCGGTTTCGGGGGGTGCCTGACGGCATCGCCGATGTCCTGAATCGGGCCGCCGGCCGTCACGCTGCGATCCGGCGGCCGTCCCAGGCGAAGCAGCCGCCGCTGTCGGCCGGCGAGAGGCGCGCCAGCACGTCGAGCATCGCCGTTGCCGAGCGTTCCGGGGTGAACAGGTCGGGCACGCCGCGCTGGAACGGCGCGCTCAGGCCCGTGTCGACGGTGCCGGGGTGGAGGCCGACGCAGATGGCCTGGGGCCGGGTCCGCGCCAGCTCGATGGCGAGCGTGCGGATCAGCATGTTGAGCGCCGCCTTGGACGCACGGTAGCCGTACCAGCCGCCAAGCCGGTTGTCGGTGATGCTGCCGACGCGCGCCGACAGCGCCGCGAAGGTGGCGGGCCGGTCCTTTGCCAGCAGCGGCAGGAAGTGTTTCGCGACCAGCGCCGGGCCGGTGGCGTTGACCGCGAAATAGCGCGCCAGCGTCGCCGCCGACAGGTCGCGCATCGCCTTTTCCGGCGCGACGCCGCCGCCGTGGAGAAGGCCCGTGGCGACGATGACGAGGTCGAGCGGCCCGCCGATGCGCGCGGCGGCAGCGGCGATGCTGGCTTCGTCCTCAAGGTCGAGATCGGCGCGGGCCAGCGCGTGGACCTCGGCCCCGGCGGCGGTCAGCGCGGCGACGAACGCCGCGCCGATGCCGCCGGACGCACCGATGACCACGGCGCGGCTGGTCATCTAAATCCTCCCCGGAACGGGGAGGGGGACCGCGCCCGTTCAGGGCGTGGTGGAGGGGCGGCGGGACAAGCTCTATCGTCGAGACGCGCTGCGCTGCCCCTCCACCGCGTGAAGGCGCGGTCCCCCTCCCCGCAGGCGGGGAGGATCAGAACGGCACGTCGTCGTCGAGGTCGTCGGCAAAGTCGTTCGCCATCGCGGGCTTCTTCGCCGCGCCGCCGCCAAAGTCGCGGCCGCCACCGGCGCTGCTGCCGCGGTCGTAGCTGCCGCCGCCGCCCTCGCCGCCGTCGCGGCCGCCGAGCAGGGTCAGGTTGCTGTTGAAGTTCTGCAGCACGACCTCGGTGGTGTACTTGTCGGCACCCGACTGGTCCTGCCACTTGCGGGTCTGCAGCTGGCCCTCGAGATACACCTCGCTGCCCTTCTTCAGATACTGGCTGGCGATCTTGCCGATCCCCTCGTTGAAGATCACGACATTGTGCCACTCGGTCTTTTCGCGCTTTTCGCCGGAGTTCTTGTCGCGCCAATTCTCAGAGGTCGCGAGGCTGAACTTGACGACCCGGCCACCGTTGCCGAACTCCTTGGTCTCGGGATCCTTGCCGAGACGGCCGACCAGGATGACCTTGTTGACACCGGACATGTGCGTTTCCTTTCGCGATCCAAAAGAACGTATACCGAACATAGCGCGCCGCCCGCGACTCGCCAAATGCGAACCTAGCTTGAAATACGCGGTCCGTTGAGTCACGACTGCCGTGTGGCGGGGACAAGACAGTGAGCAACGAGGTCGAAGCGCTGGGCCAGCTGGCGACGGCGGGGCTGGCGGCGTCGGAACTCGACGACCTGCCGTCGGCGCGGCGGCGCCGGGCCAAGGAACGCGCCGTGCGCGAGGCGCAGTGGTGGCGGCGGCATCCGGTCGAACCCGCCGACACGACGGTCGCGCCGCACACCTGCGCCAATTGCGACGCGCACCTCGTCGGGGACTTCTGCCACGTCTGCGGCCAGTCGGCGCACGTCCACCGCAGCGTGCTGCACATCGTCGAGGAGTTCGCGCACGGCCTCTATCACTTCGATTCGAAGGCGTGGCGGACGCTGCCGATGCTCGCCTTCCGCCCCGGCAAGCTGACCCGCGACTATACCCACGGCCGCCGTGCGCGCTACGTGGCGCCGCTGGCGCTGTTCCTGCTGTCGATCTTCGTGATGTTCTTCGTCTTCGGTTTCATGGGGTCGCCGAACCTCGATCCGACGGCCTTCGACAAGACCAGGCCGGAGAAGATCGCCACCGTCAGCGCGGCGGTCGTCGACGCCCGCCGCGAGGTCAAGGACGCCGAGCAGGAACTGGCGTCCGCCCTCGCCGACAGCGATACGAAACCGAGCGAACTGACCGCCACCAAGGCGGCGCTGACGAAGCGGCGCGAGGCGCTGCGGACCGCCGAGGCGGCGCTGCGGACCGCCGAGGCGGCGCCCGCCGCGACGGCGCCGAGGGTCATCGATGCCGAAGGCAAGACGGTGTTCCAAGCGAAGCCGGGGCAAAGCTGGCCGGACGCGCTCGCGGAGGAGGCGCGCAGCGGCAAGCTCGACATCGACACCGGCATTCCGGAGGTCGACGTGAACGTCAAGCAGGCGCTGAAGAACCCCGACTTCGCCTGGTACAAGGTGCAGCAGAAGGCGTACAAGCTGAGCTTCCTGCTGGTGCCCTTGTCGCTGCCGTTCCTGTGGCTGCTGTTCGCCTTCCGCCGCGACGTGAAGCTGTACGACCATGTCGTGTTCAGCCTCTATTCGCTGTCGTTCATGTCGCTGCTGTTCGTGCTCGGGGTCGGGCTGGAGAAGCTCGGCGAGGCGGCGGGCCTGGCGGTCGGCGGGCTCGGCCTGCTGTTCCTGGTGCCGCCGGTGCACATGTTCGCGCAACTGAAGGGCGGCTATGCGCTGAGTATCGGCGGCGCGCTGTGGCGCACCTTCGTGCTTGGCATCGGGTCGATGATCACGCTGTCGCTGTTCGCCACGCTGATCGTCGTGCTGGGGTTGGCGGATTAGCCCCCCAGCGCGCGCGCGATCCAGTAGGTCGCGCCGGCGGCGACGTACGCCATGACGAACAGATAGACGAACATGAAGGCCGGCCATTTCCAGCCGCCCGTCTCGCGCCGCACCACCGCCAGCGTCGCCAGGCATTGCGGTGCGAAGACGTACCACGCCAGGAAGGCGAGCGCGGTCGGCAGGGACCAGCTGCTGCGCAGCCGCTCGACCAGCGGCTGGGCGTGGTCCTCGTCGGTGCCCTGCAGCGAATAGACGGTGCCCAGCGCCGCCACCGCGACCTCGCGCGCGGCGAGGCCGGGGACCAGCGCGATGGCGATCTCGCGGTTGAAGCCGATCGGCGCGAAGACCGGCTCCAGCGCCGACCCGATGCGGCCGGCGGCGGAATACTGGAGCGCCGGGGTCGGGTCGCCGGCGGGCGGCTTGGGGTAGCTGGCGAGCACCCACAGCACGACGGTTATGCCCAGGATCATGCCGCCGGCGCGCTTCAGGAACGCCCCGGCACGCTGCCACAGGCCGATGCCGATATCGCGCACCACCGGCCACTGGTATTTCGGCATCTCGATCAGAAAGGTCGGCGTCGGGCCTTTGGTCACGGTACGGCGCAGCGCCCAGGCCGCAACCAGCGCACCGAGCACGCCGAACACGTAGAGCCCGAGCATCACCAGCCCCTGCAGCCCGACGCCGCCGACGTTCGTGGCCGGGATGAACGCCGCGATGATGACGGTATAGACCGGCAGCCGCGCGCTGCAGGTCATCAACGGCGCGATCAGGATGGTGGTCAGCCGGTCCTTGGGGTCGTCGATGGTGCGCGTCGCCATGATGCCGGGGATGGCGCAGGCAAAACTCGACAGCAGCGGGATGAAGGCGCGGCCGTTGAGTCCGACGCCCGCCATCAGCCGGTCCATGATGAACGCGGCGCGGACCATGTAGCCCGATTGCTCGAGCAGGATGATGAACAGGAACAGGATGAGGATCTGCGGCAGGAACACCACCACCGCGCCGACACCGGCCAGCACGCCGTCGCTGAGCAGGCTGCGCAGCGCGGTGTCGGGCATCACCGCGGCCAGCTGCACCTGCAGCGCCGCGATGCCCGCCTCGAGCCAGCCCATCGGCACCTCGGCCAGCGCGAAGACGCTCTGGAACATGATGAACAGGATGGCGCCGAGCAGCAGCGGCCCGGCGAGCGGGTGCAGCGCCACCGCGTCGAAGCGCTGCGTCCACCGCGTTGCCTGGCCGCGTTGCAGCGTCACCGTGTCGGCAATGACGCGGGCCTCGCGCTGCAGCAGCCGGATGTCGGCCTCCGGTGCGATCTCCGGCACGGCCGCATGGTCCAGCCGCGGCGCCAGTTCGGCCGCCAGCTCGGCAAGGCCGCGGCGGCGCACCGCGACGGTCGGGACGACGGGCAGCCCCAGAATCGTGGATAGCCGCGCGACGTCGATGCGGGTGCCGTCGCGCTCCGCCAGGTCGTACATGTTGAGCGCGACGACCATCGGCAGCCCCAGCCGCCGCAGTTCCAGCACGAAGCGCAGGTGGTTGCGCAGGTTGGTCGCGTCGACGACCGCGACGATGGCGTCGGGGCGGCGCTCGCCCGCCTGCACGCCCATCACCATGTCGCGGGTGACAGCCTCGTCGGGGGAGCGCGGGTTGAGGCTGTAGGTGCCGGGCAGATCGACCAGCTCGACCATGCGGCCATCGGGCAGGGACAGCCGGCCCGACTTCCGCTCGACGGTGACGCCGGGGTAGTTGCCGACCTTCTGGCGACTGCCGGTCAGTGCGTTGAACAGGCTGGTCTTGCCGGCGTTGGGGTTGCCGACCAGTGCCGCCAGGAACGGCCGTGACAGCGTGTCGGGGTCGGGCAGCAACGGCGCCAGCGTCGCCGGTGCGTTCACTCGGCCGCCTCGCGCAGCGGCTCGACGCGGATCCGCGCGGCCAGCGTCTTGCGCAGCGCCACGGTCATGTTGCCGACCCGCACCGCCAGCGGGTCGCCTCCGACGGGGCCGCGGTGGAGCACCTCGATATCGACACCGTCGTCGAAGCCCATCTCGTGCAGCCGCCGCGCCGCGACCTCGTCGCCGACCGCATCGATTGCCGAGATGGTCGCGCGCTCGCCGCGGCGCAGGGTGAGGACGGTGGTCATCACCGGTCTATAGCGCGGCCGCATCGCGATTGCGAACGATTATCAGACGGCCGGGTAGCGCAGCCGGCCGAGAAAGCGGGCCGGCGACGGCAGGTGCAGGCCGGTCAGCCGCGCCTTGGCTTTCTCGAAGCGCATGATGCCGTCGATGCGGCGGTCGAGGAAGGCGGGCCATTCCTCCGGGTGGTCGAGCCAGACCAGCAGGGTGGCGCTGTAGACCGCGCCGAGGATGGTGCGCTTGGTATAGTGGTTATAGTCGGTGGCGGTGTCGCCCGCGGCGCGCCACATCGCATCGGCGGTGCGCCACAAGGTCTTCGCCGCCAGCGCCGGGTGCAGCGCCAGCACGGCGAGCGTCCGCCGCACCGCCTCGCGCTCGTCGTCCGCCTGTTCGAGTCGGGTCGCGACCGCGCGGCGGATGCGCTCGCGGACCTTGACGCCGGTCAGGTCGCCGAGTGCCGCGACCATCCGCGTATCGGCGAGGCTGGTGTAGGCCTGCGCCATCTCGGCTGCCCCGCCGCGGAAGGCGACGCGGGCGAGGTCGGGGTCGATGCCGGCATCCGCCGCGCCGGCCAGCACCGCGGTGCTCGTCCACCCGTCGAAGGCGACATGCGGCAGCATCGCCGCGATCAGCCGCGGGCGGAGTTCGTCGAGGGTCTCGTCGGGGGCGGATTCGGTCATCGCCTGCTTCTAGCGCATCCGCCGCTGCGCCTCCATCGCCGCGCGCCGGCGCTGTCGTCGCGGGGGCGGCGGCGTTCGACCGGGCCGCCTGACCTGCCTTGCCGGGGCGGCGGCCCTCTGCTATGGCCCGCCCCTTCGCGCCGTGGGACCGTCTCCCGGCGTGCAACTTTTATTGACAAGCGCTCGCCATGCTGAGGCGTGACGCGTGAATGGAGAGTACGGCTTGCAGATCGTGGTTCGCGACAACAATGTCGATCAGGCGCTGCGCGCGCTCAAGAAGAAGCTGCAGCGCGAGGGCGTTTACCGCGAGATGAAGCTGCGCCGCCACTACGAGAAGCCGAGCGAGAAGCGCGCCCGCGAGAAGGCGGCCGCCGTCCGCCGCGCCCGCAAGCTCGAGCGCAAGCGCGCCGAGCGCGACGGCGCCAAGTAAGTCCGGTGGCAGCGACCGTCGCGCCGGGTAACCATACCGGCCGCTGGATCGCCATCGGCGTTGTGCTGGCGGCGCTGGTCGGGCTGCTAGTCTGGCTGGGCACCAAGACGGCGACTGACGCCGTCCGCCCCGCCGATCTCGCCTATCTGAAAACCAACCGGGAGAAGCCGGGCGTGAAGACATTGCCGAGCGGCCTGCAGTACGAGGTGCTGACCGAGGGCACGGGCGCACATCCGACGCGCACCGACACCGTCGCCGTCCACTACGAGGGCAAGCTGATCGACGGCACCGTGTTCGATTCGAGCTACAGCCGCGGCGAGCCGGCGGTGTTCCCGCTCGACAAGGTCATTCCGGGCTGGACCGAGGGTGTGCAGCTGATGACCCCGGGGTCGAAGTACCGCTTCACGATTCCGTCGGCGCTGGGCTATGGCGCGGCGGGGGCGGGCGGTGTCATCCCGCCCAATTCGGTACTGCTGTTCGACATCGAGCTGCTGGCGATCCGCGGCAAGTAACCTTGCGGTCGCCGCCGCCCGCGTGCCACACGCGGGTGCAGTGACCAACTTCGCTCCCCCCGCCGCCACGCCCGCCCGGCGCGGCCTGATGTTCGTCCTGTCTTCGCCCAGCGGGGCCGGCAAGACGACGATGTCGCGGCGGTTGATCGAGACCGACGCCGAGATCGTCATGTCGGTGTCGGTGACGACGCGCACCCCCCGGCCGGGCGAGGTCGACGGCCGCGACTATCACTTCATTGACGACGCGCGCTTCGACGCGCTGCTGGCGGCGGGCGAGCTGCTCGAATGGGCGACGGTGTTCGGGCATCGCTACGGGACACCGCGCAGCCTGGTCGAGGACACCCTCCACGCCGGCCGCGACGTGCTGTTCGACATCGACTGGCAGGGCACGCAGCAGCTGCAGCAGACCGAAAGCGGCAGCGACCTTGTGCGCGTCTTCATCCTGCCGCCCGACATGGCCGAGCTCGAACGTCGGCTGCAATCGCGCGGCACCGACAGTGCATCCGTAATCGCCCACCGCATGCGCCGCGCCGCGACCGAGATCAGCCATTGGGGCGAATACGACTATATCCTGGTCAACGACGACCCCGAGCTGTGCCTCGCCGAGATCCGCGCGATCCTGAAGGCGGAGCGGCTGGCGCGGCGACGGCAGCTCGGGCTGGCCGGCTTCGTCCGCGACATGCTGGCGGCGACATGAGGGCGGCAGTCGCCCTCCTGCTGCTGCTGCCCGCGGCTCCGGCGCTTGCCGACCCGCCGTCGTGGCGTCAGGCGATCACCGAGCCCGACCGCAAGCGCCTGTCGCTGCTGTGGAAGGCGTGGAGCGAGGCGAAGACGCAGGTTGCCGCGGCCAGGCGCACCGCCGAATGGGCCGCGCTGGGCGATCTCGCCGACCCCGCGGCCCATGCCGAGGGCGGGCCGCCGGTGCCGGGCAATTACCGCTGCCGCACCGTCAAGCTCGGCAGCCGCAACCCGGGCATGCCGGTGTGGGTAATGAGCGCGACGACGCCGTGCCGCTTCGAGATCGCCGGCGATGAGCTGCGCTTCGTCGCGCCGCTGGGCGCGCAGCGCACCGCCGGACGGCTGTACGACGACGGCGACCGCATGGTCTACCTCGGTGCCGTCAGCCTCGGCAGCGAGAGCGGCCTGTTCGCCTATGCCCGCGACGCCGAGCGCGACCAGGTCGGCGTCCTGCACCGCATCGGCCCAAAACGCTGGCGGCTCGAACTGCCGTATCCAAAATGGGAATCGACCCTCGACGTGATCGAGATCACCTCTCCCTGAAGGCGTTGTCGCTGAGCTTCGACACCGGGGTCAGCAGGTAGCTGAGTACCGAACGCTTGTGGCCGAGCAGGTCGACCTCCGCCACCATGCCCGCGCCGATCGGCAGCGGGCGGCCATCCTGGCCTTTGAGAGCGGCAGCATCGGTGCGGACGCGGACGGCGAAATGCGGCTCGCCGCTGCGTTCGTCCGGCGTGGCGTCGGCGGCGACGGCCTCGACCGTGCCGGTGACCGAGCCATAGACCGAATAGTCATAGGCGGTCAGCTTGACGGTGGCGCGCTGGCCGACGTGGACGAACCCGATGTCGGCGGGCCGCAGCTTCGCCTCGACCACGAGTGCATCGCCCGCGGGCACGATCTCGACCAGCGGCTCGCCGGGCCGCACGCTGCCGCCGACGGTCGCGACAAGGACGCGGTTGACGGTGCCCGCGACCGGCGCGCGGACGATGGTGCGGCTCAGCCGGTCGGCGGCGGCGGGCAGCGCGGCCTGCTGCGCCGCGAGCTCGGCGCGGGCCTGGGCAAGCTGGGTGCTCGCCTCGGCGCGGCTGCGATCGACGACGCCGCGCAAGCCGGCACGGGCCTCGGCGACGGCGGCGCGGGCGCGGGCGATCGAAAGGCCCGCCGCACCGGCGATGCCGCGCGCCTGCGTCAACGCCGACTCGGCGCGGACCAGCGCGATGCGCGGCTCGATACCCTTGTCGACGAGCGGCGCGACCATCGCCGCTTCCTGCGCCGCCAGCGTCACCGCCTGGCCGCGCACCGCGGCCTCGGCCTGTGTCTCGCCGAGTGCGCGCTCGGCCTGGGTCAGCTTGGCGGCTTCGAGGGCGGATGCGGCCGCGACCTCGCTGCGCCGCGCACTGAACAGCGCGGTCTCGGTGGCGACGACCGCGGGGGCAAGGCCCGCCGGGAACAGCGGCGTGCGGCCCGCGACCTCGGCCTCCAGCCGGGCGGCGCGCGCGGCAAGCGCCTGCCAGCTCTGGGACGTCCGGCCATAGTCGGCGCCGAACTGGCTGCGGTCGAGCCGGACCAGCGGCTGCCCGGCGGCAACCCGCGCGCCGGGGCGCACCAGGATCGCCGCGACGACGCCGCCCTCGAGGTTGGAGACGATTTGCAGCTGGCGGGCGGGCACGACCTTGCCCGGCGCGACCGCAACTTCGTCGACGCGGGCGAGGCCGGCCCAGACGAGCAGCGCCAGCGTCAGCGCGGCGACACTCCACAGCATGGCGCGGGCGAGGTGCGCGGGCTCCAGCGCGGCGGGCAGGTCATCGACGGTGGCGGCTTGGCTCATGGCTGGCATTTCCCTTAGTTGACCGCGACCGACTTCAGCACGTCGTCGCGCGGCCCGGCGGCGATGACCTTGCCGCGGTCGAGGATGATGACCCGGTCGACGAGGCGCAGCATCGACTGGCGATGGGTGACGAGCACCACCGTGCGCCCGGCCAGCTCGGTTTCGAGCCGTGCGATCAGGGCGTTCTCGGACTGGATGTCCATCGCGCTGGTCGGCTCGTCGAGCAGCAGGATCGGGCGCGGCACGGCGAGCGCCCGGGCGACGGCGATCGATTGCCGCTGACCGCCGGACAGCCCTTCGCCGCGGTCGAACAGCTGGAGGTCATAGCCGTTGGCCAGCTGCCCGATGAAATCGTGCGTGCCGCTGAGTTTTGCGGCGCGCAGCACGGCGGCGTCGTCGGCCTCGCCCAGCCCGATGTTCTCGGCGACCGAGCCGGTCAGCAGCAACACGTCCTGCAGGACCGCGCCGACGTTGGCGCGGAGGTCGTCGGGGTGCAGCTGGCGGACGTCGGCATGGTCGATCAGTACGCTGCCCGACTGGGCCTGATAGAGGCCGAGGATCAGCCGCGCGACCGTCGACTTGCCGCTGCCGACCCGGCCGATGACCGCGACGCGCTCGCCGGGTTCGATGCGGAACGACACGTCGTCCAGCGCCCGGGCGTTGCCGCCGGGATAGCTGAAGGTAACGTTGCGGAACTCGATGGCACCGTCGAGCCGGGGGCGGCGGAGGTAGTTGCCGCCGATTTCGCCGTCGGCCTGCATCAGCCGGTCGATCTGGCGGTACGCCGAGCGGGTATGGCTGAGCCGGGTCAGCAGCGCCGCGATCTGGCCGAGCGGCGCGACGCAGCGCCCGACGAGGATCGAACAGGCTATCAGCGCGCCCATGCTGAGCGCCTGGTGCGCGATCATCGCGACGCCCATGACGACGGTCGCGATGTAGGCGACCTGCTGCGCGCTGGCCGCGAGGTTGATGCTGGTGGCGGCGACGAGGCGCTGCTTCAGCGACGATGCGGCGTGACCGTCGACGGCGCGCGCCCAGCGCCGGGCGAGCAGCGGCCCGGCCCCCGACGACTTGACCGTCTCCAGCGCGCCGATCGCCTCGACCAGCACGCCCTGCTTGCCCATGCCCTGCGCCAGGCCCTTGACCGCAAGCCGGTCGAGCGCCGGCTGGGTGACGAGGCCGGCCAGGATGACCAGCGGCACGATGATCAGCGGCACCGCCACCAGCCAGCCGCCGAGCGCCCAGATGACCAGCGCCGACAGCAGGATGAACGGCACGTCGACCAGCGCGGTGATGGTGGCGGAGGCGAAGAAGTCGCGCAGCGCCTCGAACTCGCGCAGCAGCCCGGCGAAGGCACCGCTCGACCCCGGCCGGTCGCCGAGCTTCATGCCCAGCATCCGGTCGAAGATCGCCGCGCCGACGGTGCGGTCGATGCGGCTGCCGGCGATATCGATGAAATAGCCGCGCAGCGTCCGCAGCACGAGATCGAACACCACGACGATGGCGATGCCGATGGTCAGCGCGACCAGGCTGTCGACGGCGTTGTTGGGGACGATCCGGTTGTAGACCGTCATCGAGAACAGGCTGGTTGCCAGTCCGAACAGATTGACCAGCGTCGCGGCCAGCGCGACCTGCAGATAAAGGGCGCGGTTGGCGCGGATCGGGCCGGTCAGCCACGTACCGGGGGCGGGGGTCATGGCGGCTCTCCTCAAAGGGTCATGTCGAGGCGGATGCCGGCGGCGGGCAGCATCTCGCCGGTGCGCGCCAGCAGCGCGAAACGGGCGACATCGAGGTCGCACACGGCTTGCAGCAGGGCGGCGGCGGTGGCTTGATAATCCTGCTCGGCGCGGAGCAGCTCGATCAGCGAGCCGCGCGAAACGCGGAACTGCTCGACATAGGCGTCGCGGACCTGGCGGGTGGCGGTGTAGCTGGCTGCAAGCGCCGCGACCGAACGGCCGAGCGCCGCGACATCGGCGAAGGCGGCTTCGGCGTCGCGCTCGCTCTCGCCGGCCGCGCGGTCGGCGTCGGCGTCGGCGGCGCGGGACTTGGCCGACGCTTCCGCAACGATACCGCGCTGCCGTCCGCCCGCGCTCAGGCTCTGGCGTAGCGTGAACAGGCCGCGGATTTCGTAGTCGGGACGCTCGAACACCGCATAGCGGGTCGCGGCAATTCCCGCCGTCAGACGCGGCAGTCCATCCGCCCGCACCGCGCGCCAGTCGCGCCGGGCCGCCTCCGCCCGCTTCAGTGCGGCGATCACTGCGGGCCCGCGCCGGGCCAGCGCCGCGGCAGCATCGAGGCTCTGCGCCTGCGACGGCGGTGCCAGTGGCCGCGCCAGCATCGCCGGCGGGTCGTCGCCGAAGCTCTCGCGGTAGCGGGCGCGGGCCTGGCCGAGCAGCCGGCCGTAGCGGGCGCTGACCGCGCGCGCGTCGGCCAGCATCGCCTCGCCGCGCGCCACGTCGCCGCCCGCGCCGAGGCCCTGCGCGACGCGCTCGCGGACCTGGCCGAGAATGTCGCGCTGCCGCGCCTGCGCGTCGGAACCGAGCGTGACCAGCGTCTCTGCCGCCAGCACGTCGTACCAGGCCGCCACCGCGGCCAGCGCGGTGTTCGTCGCGACCCGGTCGACCTCGGCGCGGGCAGCAAGGATACGCTCGTTGGCGGCGGCGATGCGGTTGCCGGTCGCGCCCCAGTCGAACAGCAGCTGCTCGCCGGTCAGGGCCGCGTCGACCCGGCCGCGCGGCTGCAGGCTCTCGACGATGGTGTCGCGGCTGCCGAAATCGCGCGCCAGCTGCCGGCTACCGGTCAGGCTGGCGTCGAGTTGCGGGAACAGGCCGCTGCGGACCTGGGCGCGGACGCCCTGCACCGCCTGCGCCTCGGCGATAGCCGCGACGACGGCCGGATGGTGTGCGGCTGCTTCGCCGAGCCGCGCCAAGAACGGCTCGGCCGGCACCGCGGTATGGGCAAAGCGCAGCAGCGGGTCGGCGGTGAAATCGATGCGTTGCGGGTCGCCCGACGGCGGCGGCAGCGTCAGCGGCGCGGCCGCCGTGCCGAGCAACAGGCTGGCGGCCAGCCCGGCGCGCAGGTTAAGGTGGCCGCCAAAGGGGAACCCGATGCGCAAGACCGTGCTGAGCCTAGTCATGCTGGCCGCCGCGAGCGGTGCGGGCGCGGCACCGGCCGACCTCGTCACGATTTACCACGACCTGCATGCGCACCCCGAGCTGGCGTTCAAGGAGACGAGATCGGCGGGCATCCTCGCTGCCGAAGCGAGGGCCGCCGGCTTCACCGTCACGACGGGCGTCGGCGGAACCGGCGTCGTCGCAGTCATGGTAAACGGCCCCGGCCCGGTGCTCTTAATCCGCACCGACATGGACGCACTGCCGGTGCCCGAAGCGACAGGCCTCGCCTACGCCAGCACTATCCCGGGCCAGATGCATGCCTGCGGCCACGACGTGCACATGACCGGCTGGATCGGCCTGGCGCGCGCCATGTCGGCGAACCGCGCGCGGTGGTCGGGAACGCTGGTGATGATCGGGCAGCCGGCCGAGGAGATCGTCGGCGGTGCCAAGGCGATGCTCGACGACGGACTCTACACGCGCTTTCCCAAGCCGACCAACGCGCTCGCCTTCCACGATAGTGCCGCGTTACCCGCCGGGACGGTGGCGGTGCCCGACGACTATATCCTCGCAAATGTCGACTCGATCGACATCCTGGTGAAGGGCATCGGCAGCCATGGCTCGGAGCCGCAGCTGGGCATCGATCCCGTCGTCATCGGCGCGCGCATCGTCGATACGCTGCAGACGCTGATCAGCCGCGAGAAGGACCCGCGCCAGCCCGGCGTGATCACGGTCGGCACCTTCCACGCCGGCACCAAGCGCAACATCATCTCCGACGAGGCCAGGCTGGGCATCACGGTGCGCAGCTACGACCAGGCGACCCGCGAACGCCTGCTGCTCGGTATCGGCCGCGTCGCGATCGCCGAGGCGCAAGCGGCGGGCGTCACTGGCGACCTGCTGCCGGTGGTCACCAAGAACGAATCGTCCGACGCGACCTTCAACACGCCGGGGCAGACGCCGAAGGTGCGCGCGGCAATCGTCGCCGCGCTCGGTGCCGACCGGGTCAGGACGCTACCGCCGTCGATGGCGGCGGAGGATTTCGGCCAGTTCTCGAAGGGCTTTCCGGGCGTCGAGAGCACGATGTTCTGGGTCGGCGCGCAGCCGCCCGCGCTTTACGCCGCCGCCGCCGGCGATCCACGCAAGCTGCCCGGCCTGCACAGCGCGCGCTTCGCCCCCGACGCGCCGCTGGCCGTCGACACCGCGGTCAAGGCGATGACGGCGGCGGCGCTCAGCGTGCTGGCGAAGCCCTAGCGGCGGCGATCAGCCGGCGCAGGTCGCGCGCCGACACACCGCCGCGCACCAGCCGCTCGCCGACCAGGAAGGCAGGCACGCCCTGCAGCCCGAGTGTCCAGGCCTGATGGGCATTGCCGGCGAGCGTGCGGTCGATGGCTGCGGCATCGCGCGCCGCGATTGCCTCGAGCCGGTCGGGATCGAGGCCCGCGGATCGCACTGCATCGAGCCGCCCGCCGCTCGCTTGCAGCGCCGCATGGGCATCGCCGTAACGCCCGATGCGCGCGGCGGCGAGCGCGACCCGTGCCGGCGGCACCGAGGCGGGACCGAGCGCCGGCCAGTCCTTGACCAGTACGCGCACGCCCGGGTCGGCGGCCATCACCTCGGCCAGCGCCGCGCCGCTGCGCCGGCACACCGGGCAGCGATAGTCGGTGAACTCAACGATGGTGACGTCGCCACGCGGGTTGCCGATCACCGGCGTCGCCGGATCGCCCACCACCGCCGCGATCACCGGCGAGGCGGCGACCGCGTCGCCCGGCAGCCGCAGCGCCGCCAGACCCCAGGGCGTAACCACCCCGACCGCGATGACCGCGGCCAGCATCCAGAGGTCGCGCCGCGTCAATCCGCTTGCCATGCCCCACCCTAGCGCGGACGGCGTCGCTTCTGCTACGCCAGCGCCAAAATCAGCCGCGGGAGCCCGGACATGCGCGATTACCTGAAATTCTACATCGACGGTGCGTGGGTCGACCCGGCGCCGGGCGGGCGGCAGCTCGACGTCATCAACCCGGCGACCGAGGGCGTCGCGGGCCGGATCACGCTCGGCGGCCAGGCCGATGTCGATGCAGCGGTGGCAGCGGCCAGGCGGGCCTTTGGAAGCTACAGCCTGTTCACTCGCGAGCAGCGGCTCGAACTTCTGCAGAACATCGTCGCCGAGTACCAGAAGCGCTACACCGACGTGGCGGCGGCGGTCACCGAAGAGATGGGCGCACCGGTGTGGCTGGCGACGCAGGCGCACGCGGCGGTCGGCATCGGCCACTTGATGACCGGTATCGAGGTGCTGAAGACCTACGGCTTCGAGGAGCTGCGCGGCACGACGATGATCGCCAAGGAGCCGGTCGGCGTCTGCGCCTTCATCACGCCGTGGAACTGGCCGATCAACCAGATCGCCTGCAAGGTCGTGCCGGCGCTGGCGACCGGCTGCACGATGGTGCTGAAGCCGTCGGAGATCGCGCCGTTCTCGGCGCAGGTGTGGACCGAGATCCTGCACGCCGCGGGCGTTCCGGCGGGTGTGTTCAACCTTGTCAACGGCGACGGGCCGACGGTCGGCGCGGCGCTGTCGTCGCATCCGGATGTCGACATGGTCAGTTTCACCGGCTCGACGCGCGCCGGCGTCGAGGTGGCGAAAAACGCCGCGCCGACGGTCAAGCGGGTGGCGCAGGAACTGGGCGGCAAGTCGCCCAACATCGTGCTCGACGATGCCGACCTGCAGACGGCGGTGACCGCGGGCGTGCTGCAAATGATGAACAACAGCGGCCAGAGCTGCAACGCGCCGTCGCGCATGCTCGTGCCGGCCGCCAAGATGGCGCAGGCGAAGGAGATCGCGCGCGCCGCCGCCGAGAGCGTCACCGTCGGCTCCCCCGACGGCAACGCCAAGATCGGCCCGGTGGTCAGCGAGCTGCAGTGGAACAAGATCCAGGGCCTGATCCAGAAGGGCATCGACGAGGGCGCGACGCTCGTCGCCGGCGGCACCGGCAAGCCGGAAGGCCTGGAGACCGGCTATTATGTCAAGCCGACGGTGTTCGCCGACGTCACCAGCGACATGACGATTGCGCGGGAGGAAATCTTCGGCCCCGTGCTGACGATGCTGCCCTATGACGGCGAGGACGACGCCGTCCGCATCGGCAACGACACGGTTTATGGTCTCGCGGGCTATGTGCAGGGCGAGCTGATCCACGCCCGCGAGGTGGCGCGCAAGTTGCGCGTCGGCCAGGTGTTCATCAACGGTGCGGGCGGTGACCTGAACGCGCCGTTCGGCGGCTACAAGCAGTCGGGCAACGGTCGCGAATGGGGCGGGCACGCCTTCGCCGAGTTCCTCGAACTGAAGTCGATGCTGGGCTACGACGTCAAGCAGGCGGCGGAGTGATCCACACCCCGATCTGCGACCTGCTCGGCGTCGAGCATCCGATCCTGCTCGCGGGCATGGGCGGCGTGTCGTACGCCGAGGTCTGCGCCGCGGTCAGCGCGGCGGGCGGCTTCGGCTCGCTCGGCATGGCGGGGCTGGGGCCGGAACGCATCCGGCAGCAGATGCGGCGGGTACGGGAACTCACCGACAAGCCGTTCGGCGTCGATCTGCTCACCGCCCAACCCGAGTCGTTGACGGCATCCGTCGACGTCATCATCGAGGAGGGCGCGAAAGCCTTCATCGCCGGGCTCGGCGTGCCGGTCGCCATCGTCGATCAGCTTCGGCAGGCCGGGGTCGTCGTGATGTGCATGGCGGGCAACGTCCGCCATGCGGTCAAGGCGGTCGAGGCCGGCTGCGACGTGGTCATCGCGCAGGGCACCGAGGCGGGCGGGCATACCGGCAGCGTGGCGAGCGTCGCCCTGTGGCCGCAGGTGGTCGACGCGGTCGGCGTGCCGGTGATTGCGGCGGGCGGGCTGTTCGACGGGCGAGGGCTGGCGGCGGCGCTCGCCTTCGGGTGCCAGGGCGTGTGGATGGGCACGCGCTTCATCGCCAGCGACGAGGCGCATGCGGGCCAGGCCTACAAGGATGCCATTGTTGGGATGAGTGAGAGTGACACGGTGATCAGCCGCGCCTTCACCGGGAAGACGCTGCGCGCCATCGCCAACGCCACGACGAAGGAATGGGAGGGCAAGGAGACGATGCCCTTTGCGATGCAGGTGATGAACAGCGTCAGGAACAACCTGCTCGGCCCGATTGCGGGACTGGTCGACGACGTCAACCCCGCGACCCAGTGCCTCGCCGCCGGGCAGGGCGGTGGCGCGATCACCGAAATCCTGTCGTGCGCCGAGATCGTGCGGCGAACGATGGCGGAGGCGGAGGCGACGATCGGGCACCTGAAACGTCTTGACTAAAACACGCCGCGAGGTCGTTCGGGACTGGCTGCGTTTCCTGCTCGCCGTGGCGTTCGCGCTGGCGGGGTTCGCACATCTGTGGTCGCCGGCGAAGTTCCTGGCGATCACCCCCGCGTGGGTGCCGATGCCGGCGACGGTGATCATGATTACCGGGGTCTGCGAACTGGCCGGGGCGGTGGCGTTGCTGACGACGCGGCTGCGCTGGCTCGCGGGCGTGATGCTCGCGCTCTACGCAGTGTGCGTCTATCCGGCCAACATCAACCACGCGCTGAACGCGGTCGCGGTCGGCGGCACGCAGCTCGGCTGGTGGTATCACGGGCTGCGGCTGGCGTTCCAGCCGGTGATCGTCTGGTGGTGCCTGTTCGCCGGCGGGGTGACCGACTGGCCGTGGCGACGACGCGGCTAGGCTCGGGCCGACACCCGCTTCAGCAGCCATGCCAGCGCGACGCCCGCGCCGATGGCGACGGTCAGGTCGACCAGCACGGTCAGCAGGAAGGTGACGAGCAGCACGACAGCGTCGCCGCGCGGCGCGCTCGGCAAGGCGGCAAAGCGGTGCGCCTCGCTCATGCCCCACGCAACGACGAGCAGCACCGCGGCCAGTGCCGCCATCGGTATGAAGGCCATCAGCCCGCCCGCCAGCGCCATGAAGGCAAGCAGGAACACCGCGTGCAGGATGCCCGCCACCGGGGTCCGCCCGCCGCTGCGGACGTTGGTCGCGGTGCGGGCGATCGCGCCGGTGGCGGGCAGCCCGCCGAACAGCGCCGAGCCGAGATTGGCGACGCCCATGCCGACCAGCTCCTGGTTGGAGCGGTGGTTGAACCCGGTCATGCCATCGGCGACCACCGCCGACAGCAGCGCCTCAATGCCGGCGAGAAAGGCGATGATCAGCGCCGAGGGCAGCAGTTCGATGACGCGGGCGAGCGTGACCACGGGCAGGGCGGGTACCGGCAGGCCAGCAGGCAGCGCCCCGAAGCGCGAGCCGATGGTGTCGATAGGCAGCCCGAGCGCCGCCACCGCGACCGCCGCGGCAACCACCGCGACAAGGGTCGCCGGCCCCTTCGGCACGACGCGGCGGACGAGCAGGATCAACGCCAGAGCGCCCGCACCGACCGCCAGCGCGGCAAGGCTGGTGCTGTTGATGGCAGCGAAATAGGCGCGCCACTTGGGCAGGAAGTCGGCGGGCACGCTCGTCATCTGCAGTCCGAGGAAGTCGTTGACCTGGCTCGATGCGATGATCACCGCGATGCCGCCGGTAAAGCCGGTCACCACCGGCTGCGGCACGAAGCGGATATAGCGGCCGAGCCCGGCGAACCCGGCGACGATCAGGATCAGGCCGGCGAGCAATGTCGCGATGACCAGCCCGTCATAGCCGTGCGTCGCGATCACCCCGAACACCACCACCACGAACGCGCCGGTTGGCCCGCCGATCTGGACCCGCGAGCCGCCGAGCAGCGAGATCAGGAAGCCGGCGACCACCGCCGTCACTAGCCCCTTGTCAGGCGACGCGCCGCTGGCGATGCCCAGCGCCATCGCCAGCGGCAAGGCGACGATGGCGACGGTCAGCCCCGCGACCGCGTCGGCGCGCAGGTCGGCCAACCGGTAGCCGGCGCGCAGGACCGTCCACAACTTTGGCGTGAACTGGGCGACGCGGTCGGTCATCAGCGTACCATGCGCTCCAAAAGTGGCGAAACTGTCCCGGTCCCGGGTGGCGTCCGCCTAGCTTGGCGGGAACAGGGCGGCGGCAAGCGGCGCGGGCGGCGCGGCCTCGGGCCACGACGGCTCGCTGTCCGGGACGATGAACCAGGGCTGTTTCCGCTTTGTCCAGATGTGCGCCACGACCATCAGCTCGTCGCTGTGGTCCAGCGTGCCGGCGCGCAACGCGACGAACCCGGGCCGGCCGGTATTGATGTTGTAGAGGCGCATGTGGCAGCGGCCGCAGACGTGTTGGCGCGATACCCGTTCGCCGCTCGGATGCGGCAGCTCGAACAGCGCGGTCTCGCCCTCGACGCTGATCTGCGCCTCGGTAATCACGGCCTGCTGGCTGAACGCGGTGCCGGTCCAGGTCTGACAATCGCGGCAATGGCAGGCATAGGTCCGCGGCAGCGCGTCAAGCGCCAGCGTATAGCGCAGCGCGTCGCAACGGCACCCGCCCGCGACCATCGTCAAATCGTCGGGATTGGCCGCGCCACCAGCGACGGTGCGATCCGGGCGGCTTCGCTCGGCGTGATTTCGGGCGACGGCACACCGGCGTCGACCCCGCCCGCCGCCGCCCGGTGGATCGCCTTGCGGATGCGCGGATAGGTGCCGCAACGGCACAGGTTGGTGATGGCCGCGTCGATATCGGCATCGCTTGGCCGCTTGTTGGTCTTGAGCAGCGCCGCCACCGCCATGATCATGCCCGACTGGCAGTAGCCGCACTGCGGCACCTGCTCGGCGATCCACGCCTGCTGGACCGGGTGGCTGCGGTCGTCGGCGAGGCCTTCGATGGTGGTGACGAAGCTGCCCTCGATATCGCCGATCGCGACCTGGCAGGATCGCTGCGCAACGCCGTCGATGTGGACGGTGCAGGCCCCGCACAGCCCGGCGCCGCAGCCGAACTTGGTGCCGGTCAGGTTCGACGCGTCGCGCAGCGCCCACAGCAGCGGGGTGGACGCCGGCATCAGATACTGGACGGGGTTGCCGTTGACGGTGAACTTGGTCATCGGAAGCGACGATAGCCGGGGAGTGACGCCAATGGAACTGACCACGATGACGCTCGCAGTGGCGGAGCAGGTCGCCACCGTGACGTTCAGCCGTCCGCAGGCGCTCAACACCATGAACAAGGCGTTCTGGACCGAGCTGATCGAAGTGTTCGCGGCCATCGACGCCGACCCGTCGGTGCGCGCCGTCGTCGTCGCGTCGACGGGCAAGCACTTCACCGCGGGCCTCGACCTCGGCATGGCGGCGTCGGACCTCGGCGGCCCTGCGGGCGATATAGGTCGGGCGCGCGAAAGCTTCCGCCGCCACATCCACGCGATGCAGGAGACATTCAGCGTCGTCGACCGCTGCCGGGTGCCGGTGATCGCGGTCGTGCAGGGCGGCTGCATCGGCGGCGGCGTCGATTTCGTCACCGCCTGCGACCTGCGGGTCGGCACGGCGGACTGTTTCTTCACCGTGCAGGAGATCAACATCGCCATCGTCGCGGACGTCGGCACGCTGCAGCGCATCCCGCACCTGCTGCCGCAGGGTCTGGTTCGCGAGCTGGCCTACACCGGACGGCGCTTCCCGGCGACCGAGGCGAAGCAGCACGGCTTCCTCAACCGGGTCGAGGCCGATCACGACGCGGCGCTGGCGTCGGCGCGCGCGCTGGCGCTGGAGATCGCGTCGAAGTCGCCGCTGGCGATCACCGGCATCAAGGCGGTGCTGAACCGCGGCCGCGACCAGAGCATCGCGGAAGGCCTCGAATACGTCGCGCTGTGGAATGCCGCGATGCTGCAGGGCGAGGACATACCCGCCGCGGTCGGCGCGCAGATGCGCAAGGAGCCGGCACATTTCGCGGACTTGAAGGCCTGACCGGGCCGTAACGAGTCGTTCATCTGCGGGGCGTAAATGCGACCACCTGCCGGGAGGACAGCGATGCGGACCTTGGCGGCGCTGGCGGCGATGGTCGTGGCGATGCTGCCGACGCCGGCGCTGGCGGTCGTGTCCTATACATTCGCGAGCGGTGACTTCGGCTATACGTTGTCATTCCTGCCCAAGTCTAATGACTTCATAGAATCAAATGTTTACCCTGGCAGCGCGTTCGAAAGTTGCCACTATCGCGCCTTCGACTGCACCAAGGTGGCGTTGATCGAATATCCCCAGGTCGTGTTCGTCAGGGTGTATCCCTCGGGCGGCAGTCTTGCCGATGACGGCATCGAGCTCCGGTTCTTGGGTGCCGCGCTCGATCGTGTCGGGGCCTATGGACCCGAGTTGGGCCAGACGTATTTCAGCATTCTGGACGTGCCCGACGCGCCGCCACCGATCGACCCACCGCCTCCGCCTCCGCCTCCCCCTCCGCCGCCGCCGCTTCCGGTACTTCCCGAGCCCGGAACCTGGGCCCTGATGACCGGCGGTTTCGGGCTCACGGGTGTGGTGCTGCGTCGCCGCCGGTGCGGTCGCTTGCTCGCCTGAATTAGGCTCGCCCGTGCGGCATCCATGCGCTTGTCGCAATGCACCACGGCGCATATAAGCCGCGCAACTTCGAGCGTCCGCGCGGCGTTCCACCGTCACCTGAGGGCCTGATGAACCGACCGAGGCTAGTCCTTTCCGCGCTGCTGCTCGCGCTCGCGCCCGCCGGTGCGCTGGCGCAAATCGCGGCCGCGCCGGTGACGCCGGTCGCCACCGTCGCCGTTCCTGCTGCCGCTCCCGCGTTCGACCGGGTCGCCCCGACGTCGGGCATCGGCCAGCCGACGCCGGCCGGCTGGGACCTGCAGGCTCAGGTGACGCCGATCGGCAAAGAGGCGCAGAACATGGTGTTCGACGTGCTCAATCCGATGATGGTGGGGATCTCGATCTTCGTCGTGGTGTTGCTCGGCTGGGTGGCGTTCCGCTACCGCCGGGCGCGGAATCCGACCGCGTCGCGGACCAGCCACAACACGCTGGTCGAGGTGGTCTGGACGGTGGTGCCGGTGCTGATCCTGGTATGGATCGCGGTCCCGTCGTTCCGGCTGCTGGCCAACCAGTACACGCCGCCCAAGGCCGACCTCACGATCAAGGCGACCGGCCACCAATGGTACTGGGAGTTCGAATATCCCGACCAGGGCGGCTTCAGTTTCGATTCGATCATGCTGACCAAGGACGAGGCAGCGAAGGCCGGCTCGCCGTACCAGCTCGACGTCGACAACCGCGTCGTCGTGCCGGTCGGCGCGACGGTCAAGGTACTGGTCACCGCCGCCGACGTCATCCACGCCTTCATGATCCCGGCGTTCTGGGTGCAGATGGACGCGGTGCCCGGCCGCATCAACGAGACCTGGTTCAAGGCGACCACGCCCGGCGTTTATTTTGGCCAGTGCTACCAGCTGTGCGGAACCCGCCACGCATTCATGCCGATCGCCATCGAGGTCGTGTCGAAGGAGCGCTTCGCCGCCTGGATCGCCGCCAAGCAGAGCGAGAACGGCATCGTGCCGAAGGCCGTCGCGACCGCCGCCGCCGAGACCGCGACGACGCCGGTGTCCGCCGATCCGGCCAACGCGAACGCCGCCGGCGGCCAGTCCGCGCCCGCGCCGATGCCTGCCGACACCACCGCTGCCCCGCCCGCGCCGGTCGCCGCCGCGCCAGTCGCCACTAACTGAGAGAGAGCCAGATCATGGCCAGCCCGCCGACCACTGCGAACCTCGAAGCCGCGCATGACCACGCTCACGACGATCACGGCCACGCGCCGATGGGGTTCGCGACGCGCTGGTTGTTCTCGACCAACCACAAGGACATCGGCACGCTGTACCTGATCTTCGCGGTCATCGCGGGGACGATCGGTGGCGCGATCTCGGGCATCATGCGGCTCGAGCTGTCGCAGCCCGGCATCCAGTATCTGACCTGGTGGACGCAGGGCAACCTCGACGCCAGCTACCATCTGTGGAACGTGTTCATCACCGCGCACGGCCTGATCATGGTGTTCTTCACCGTCATGCCGGCGATGATCGGCGGCTTCGGCAACTGGTTCGTGCCGCTGATGATCGGCGCGCCGGACATGGCGTTCCCGCGCATGAACAATGTCTCGTTCTGGCTGCTGGTGCCGTCGTTCCTGCTGCTCGTCGGGTCCATGTTCGTGCCGGGGCCTGCGGGTTTCAACGGTGCCGGCACCGGCTGGACGGTCTATCCGCCGCTCAGCACGTCGGGTCACCCGGGGCCGGCGGTCGACATGGCGATCCTGTCGCTCCACCTGGCGGGCGCATCGTCGATCCTGGGCGCGATCAACTTCATCACCACGATCTTCAACATGCGTGCGCCGGGCATGACCTTGCACAAGATGCCGCTGTTCGTGTGGTCGGTGCTGGTCACCGCCTTCCTGCTGCTGCTGTCGCTGCCCGTCCTGGCGGGTGCGATCACCATGCTGCTGACCGACCGCAACTTTGGCACGACGTTTTTTGATGCGAGTGGTGGCGGCGACCCGATCCTCTACCAGCACCTGTTCTGGTTCTTCGGGCACCCGGAGGTCTACATCCTCATCCTGCCGGGCTTCGGCATGATCAGCCAGATCATCTCGACCTTCTCCAAGAAGCCGGTGTTCGGCTACCTCGGCATGGCCTATGCGATGGTCGCCATCGGCGTCATCGGCTTCATCGTCTGGGCCCACCACATGTTCACCAGTGGGCTCGACGTGAACACCAAGATGTACTTCACCGCCGCGACGATGATCATCGCGGTGCCGACCGGCATCAAGATCTTCAGCTGGATCGCGACGATGTGGGGCGGCTCGATCACCTTCAAGACGCCGATGCTGTGGGCGATCGGGTTCATCTTCATGTTCACCGTCGGCGGCGTCACCGGCGTGCTGTTGTCGAACGCCGGCGTCGACCAGTATATGCACAACAGCTACTATGTCGTGGCGCACTTCCACTACGTGCTGTCGCTGGGTGCGGTGTTCGCGATCTTCGCGGGCTTCTACTACTGGTTCGGCAAGATGAGCGGTCGTGCCTACAACGAGGTGCTGGGCCAGCTGCACTTCTGGGTGTTCTTCGTCGGCGTCAACGTGATGTTCTTCCCCCAGCATTTCCTGGGTCAGCAGGGTATGCCGCGGCGCATTCCGGACTATCCGGAGGCGTTCACCTACTGGAACCACATCTCGTCGATCGGCTACGCGATCATGGGCGTCGGCATGCTGTTCTTCTTCGCCAACGTCATCTGGTCGCTGTTCGCCGGCAAGCGGGTCGGCGACAATTACTGGGGTGAAGGCGCGACGACGCTTGAGTGGACCCTTAGCTCGCCGCCGCCGTTCCACCAGTTCGAGACGCTGCCGCAGATCAAATAGCATGACCACGACTGCCCTTCCCAAGTCGGTGAGCCACCTCGCCGACCCTGTTGCGGCTGCGGCGAGTTTCGCCGGCTGGCGCGATTATTTCGCGCTGCTGAAGCCCCGCGTGATGACGCTGGTGGTGTTCACCGCGGCGTGCGGGCTGTTCGCGGCCCCCGGTCACGTCAACCCGTTCCTCGGCTTCGTCGCGATCCTGTGCATCGCGGTCGGGGCGGGCGCGGCGGGCGCGCTCAACCAGTGGTACGAGGCCGATATCGACGCGGTCATGAAGCGCACCGCCAACCGGCCGATCCCGGCAGGGCGGGTCAGCCCCGAAGAGGCGCTGGCGTTCGCCGTCGCGCTGGCCGGCGGTTCGGTAATGGTGATGGAACTGGCGATCGGCTGGCTGGCGGCGACGCTGCTGCTCGGCTCGATCCTGTTCTATGCCGTCGTCTATACCGTCTGGCTGAAGCGGCGGACGCCGCAGAACATCGTCATCGGCGGGCTGGCCGGGGCGTTTCCGCCGATGATCGGCTGGGCGGCGGTAACCGGCGACGTGACATTGATGCCGGTGATCCTCGTCGCGATCATCTTCCTGTGGACGCCGCCGCACTTCTGGGCGCTGGCGCTGTTCATGGAGGCCGACTATTCCAAGGCCGGGGTGCCGATGCTGCCGGTGACGCACGGGCTGAAGGCAACGCGCACCCAGGTGCTGCTGTATTCGCTGGCGCTGGTGCCGGTGTCGGTGCTGCCGTGGGCGCTTGGGCTGGCGGGCTGGCTTTACGGCACCATCGCGCTGGCGCTCGGCGGTCTCTTCGTCGCGCAGGCTTGGGGCGTATCGCGCAACACCGCGACCGCGACGAAGGACATGGTGCCCGAGAAGAAGCTGTTCCGCTTCTCGCTGCTCTATTTGTTCCTGATCTTCGCGGCCGTCGTCGCCGACCACTGGATCCTTGCATGACGCCTGCCGAAACCGCCGTCTTCCTCGCCAAGCGCAAGTCGCGCAGCCTCGCGCTCGGGCTGCTGCTCGGTACACTGGCGCTGCTGTTCTTCGGCATCACCGTCGTCCGGATGGTGTGATGACCACGCTCGCCGCCCGCAACCGCACCGCTTTTGCCGCCGCCGCCATCGCCGCCGGCATGGTCGCGATGTCGTTCGCCGCGGTGCCGCTCTACCGCGCCTTCTGCCAGGTGACGGGCTACGGCGGCACGACCCAGCGCGCCCTCGTCGCCCCCGGCGCGACGGTGGCGGGTCAGACCATCAAGATCCGCTTCGACGGCAATCTTTCGCCCGGCATGCCGTGGCAGTTCCGGCCCGAGACGACGGAGACGACGATCCGGCTCGGCGAGCGGCGGCTGGCGTTCTACAAGGCGGTCAACATGAGCGCGGTGCCGGTCACTGGCCGCGCCACCTACAATGTCTCGCCCGATGTCGCCGGCAAGTATTTCAACAAGATCCAGTGCTTCTGTTTTAACGAGCAGACGCTCAAGGCCGGCGAGACCGTCGACATGCCGGTTACCTATTACGTCGACCCGGCGATTTTGAACGACCCCATCGCCAGCAAGATTGATGAGATCACGCTTAGCTACACCTTCTACCCGGTGGACGAGCGCGACCGGTCGCAGCTATGAGCGCCGGGCAAGACAAGGGCTAAGTTGATGGCAGCGGGCAAGACCCACGCATTCCACATCCTCAATCCGTCGTGGAAGCCGATCTATGCGGCGTTCGCGGCGCTGGTCATGGCGAGCGGCGCGATCGCCTGGATGCACAAGGTCAGCTGGGGTCCGGCGGTGTTCGCGCTCGGCACCGCGATGATCCTCTATGCCTTCTACGTCTGGTGGGCGGACGTCGTCCACGAGGCCAACACCGGTGACCATACGCCGGTCGTCCAGCTCCATCATCGCTACGGGATGATCCTGTTCATCGCGTCCGAGGTGATGTTCTTCGTGGCCTGGTTCTGGGCCTATTTCAACGCCTCGCTGTACCCGAGCGGCGCGGAGATAATCGGCGGCGTCTGGCCACCCAAGGGCATCGAGGTGCTCGACCCGTTCGTCTTCCCGCTGCTCAACACCATGATCCTGCTGCTGTCGGGCACCACCGTGACCTGGGCGCATCACGCGTTGATCCACGGTGACCGCGAGGGGCTGAAGAACGGCCTGTGGCTGACCGTCGGCCTCGGCCTGATCTTCAGCTGCGTGCAGGCGTTCGAGTACCACCATGCTGAGTTCGGCTTTGCCGGCAACATCTACGGTGCCACCTTCTACATGGCGACCGGCTTCCACGGCTTCCACGTCGTCGTCGGCACGATCTTCCTGATCGTCTGCCTGGCGCGCGCCTATCGCGGCGACTTCACGCCGCGTCAGCATTTCGGCTTCGAAGCGGCCGCCTGGTACTGGCATTTCGTCGACGTTGTGTGGCTGTTCCTGTTCGTGTCGATCTACGTCTGGGGATCGAATTTCGGCGCGGCGGTCGCAGCCGTCGCGACTTGAGACCGCTTGCCCGCCCGGCGGTCGCGGGCGCGGTCGCCGGGGCCTGCCCGCGCTGCGGCGCGCCGACGCTCTTCGCCAGCCTGATCGGTTTCGCACCGGCGTGCCGCAAGTGCAGCCTCGACTTCAGCCAATTCGATGTCGGTGACGCGGCCGCGCCGTTCCTGATCTTCATCGTCGGGACCATCGTCGTCGTCGGCGCGATCTGGCTGGAGCTCAGCCGCTCGCCGCCGTGGTGGGTGCATGCGCTGCTGTGGGTGCCGCTGACCATCGTTCTGACGCTGGCGAGCCTGCGCTTCGCCAAGGCGCTGCTACTGGCGCTCGAATACCGCAACGAGGCGCGGCTCGGGCGGCGCGAATGAGGCGGCTTCCGCTGATACCGACGCTGATGACCATCGTCATGGTCGCCGCGATGATCGGCCTTGGCTTCTGGCAGCTCCAGAGGCGCGAATGGAAGCATGACCTGATTGCCCGGCTGGAGGCGGCGCAGTCGCTGCCGCAGCTGACGCCCTCCGACTATTACCGCGCGATGATTGGCGCGGGCAGTGTCGCCTACCGCCGCGCCCATGTCGATTGCCGCGCGGGGCGCGTTAGCCCCTATGACATCCGGGGTGGCGAGAGCGCGAGCGGCGCTTCCGGGTTCCTGGTGTTGGTCGCCTGCAGCGCGCCGCGCCGCAGCCACCCCGACCTCGTCGTCGTCGCTGGCTGGACGCCGCGGCCGTTCAAGCGGCAGCTGACCGTCGACACCGAGTTCGACGGCACCATTATCGAGCGTCCCTACGGGAAGCAGCCCGGCCGCCCGCTGTTCATGCTCATCCCGAAAACCGCCGTCGCGCCGCTCGCGCCGTCGCGGACGCCGGTTCCCGCCGACCTTCCCGACAGCCACCTCAGCTACGCGCTGCAGTGGTTCAGCTTCGCCGCGACGCTGACCGTCATCTACGCCATTTTCGTCTTGCGGCGGCGGGGTGACACGATGCGCGCGCGCGGCTAGGCAGCCCTCCATGCGCTACATCAGCACGCGCGGTTCCGCGCCGCCCCTCGACTTCGAAAACGCCACGCTCGCCGGGCTTGCCAGCGACGGCGGGCTGTACGTGCCGGAGACGTTGCCGCAGGTTGATGTCGCGGCGCTCGCCGGTCTGTCGTACGTCGACACTGCGGTAAGGGTGACGCTGCCCTTTGTCGGCGGCGCGCTGAGTGAGGCCGAGCTGCGCGCCTTGCTGACAGAAGCCTATGGCAGCTTCGACCACGCGGCGGTCACACCGCTGGTTCAGCTCGACCAGCGGCACTGGCTGCTCGAGCTGTTCCACGGCCCGACGCTGGCGTTCAAGGACGTCGCGCTGCAGGTCATCGGCGGGCTGTTCGAGCGGTTCCTGAAGGGGCGTGGCGAGCATCTGACGATCATCGGCGCGACCAGTGGCGATACCGGCTCCGCCGCCATTAATGCGCTGGCGGGACGCGAGCATCTCGACATCTTCATGCTCCACCCGGCGGGGCGGGTGTCGGACGTACAGCGGCGGCAGATGACGACGGTGATGGCCCCCAATGTCCACAACATCGCGGTCGAGGGCAATTTCGACGATGCGCAGGCACTGGTGAAGGCGATGTTCAACGACCCCGCTTTTGCCGGGCGGTTCCGGCTGTCGGCGGTCAACTCGATCAACTGGGCGCGGCTGCTGTTCCAGATCGTCTATTATTTCTACGCCGCCGTGCGGTTGGGGGCGCCGCAGCGGACGGTCAGCTTCGCGGTGCCGACCGGAAACTTCGGTGATGTCTTTGCTGGTTATCTGGCATCGCGGATGGGGCTGCCGGTGGGGCGGCTGATCGTTGCGACCAACGTCAACGACATATTGGCGCGGGCCTTGACCAGTGGCGACTATAGCGTCGGGACGGTCGAGCCGACGGCGGCACCGTCGATGGACATCCAGGTCAGTTCCAATTTCGAGCGGTTGCTGTTCGACCTGCACGGCCGCGACGGGGCCAGCCTCGCCACCGCGATGCAGGGCTTCGAGGCGACCCGGCGCCTGCAGCTGAGCGACGCGCAACGTATTGAGGCGGCGCGGTTTTTCACCGCCTCGCGGATCGACGCCGACGACATGGCGCTGACCATGCGCTGGGCGCATGAGCGGTGCGCGCAGCTGATCGACCCGCACACCGCGATCGGGCTGGCGGCCGCCCGCGCGCATCCGGGCGACGAGCCGGTGGTGACATTGGCCACCGCTCACCCCGCCAAGTTCCGCGAGGCGGTCGAGCGCGCCACCGGCGTCCGCCCATCCATGCCGGCGCGTGTCGCCGGACTGTTCGACCGCGAGGAACGCTACGACACGCTGCCCGCCGAACTCGGCGCGGTCGAGGCGTATATCGCCGCGCGCGCGGTGCCCCGATGACCCGCCTCGCCACCCTCCCCAATGGCTTGCGGGTCGTCAGCCGCACCATGCCGCATGTCGAGACGGTCGCCGTCGCGCTGCACGTCGATGCCGGGGCGCGGCACGAAGCGGAAGGCGTCAACGGCGTCGCGCATCTGTTCGAGCACATGGTGTTCAAGGGCACCGCGACCCGCTCGGCGCGTGTCATCGCCGAGGTCGTGGAGGACGTCGGCGGCTCGCTCAACGCCTATACCGCGCGCGACATGACGGTGTTCCACGCCCGCCTGCTCGCCGCCGACCTGCCCCTGGGTGTCGCGGTGATCGCCGATCTGGTCAGCAACCCGCTGTTCGACGCGGATGAAACCGAGCGCGAGAAACAGGTCGTGCTGCAGGAGCTGGGCGAGGCGCGCGACACGCCCGACGACATCGTCTTCGATCATCTGCAGGCGGCGGCCTTCCCCGGCCAGGCGCTGGGCCGCTCGATCCTCGGCACCGACGCCAGCATCGCCAGCCTCGGCCCGGCGACGCTGCGCGACTGGCTGGGCGGCATGTACCGCGCCGGGTCGTGCGTCCTTGTCGCGGCGGGCGCGGTCGAGCACGAGGAACTGGTGACGCTGGCGGAAGCGTGGCTGGGCGGGCTGCCGGCGGGCGTGCGGCCCGCGACCGTCGAGGCCGTTTTCGGCGGCGGCACAAACAACGACCACCGCAAGTTCGAACAGGCGCATCTGACGCTCGGCCTCGCCGCGCCCGGACACGGCGACGCGGCGCATGATGCGGCGCTGCTGTTCGCCAATGCGGCGGGCGGCGGCGCGTCGTCGCGGCTGTTCCAGGAGCTGCGCGAGGAGCGCGGGCTCGCCTATTCGGTCTATGCCAGCACGACGCCCTATGCCGATACCGGGCTGTTTTCGGTCTATCTGGCGACCGCCAAGCGCGACGCGGCGAAGGCGCTGGCGCTGACCGACACGGTCCTCGCCGCCACCGCCGCGGGCCTCAGCCAGGTCGAACTCGACCGCGCCCGCGCGCAGGTCCGCGCCGGGCTGCTGATGAGCCTCGAGGCGCCGGGCGGCTGGTCCGAATATCTGGCGCGGTCGCTGCTCGTCCACGGCCGGCTGGTGCCGCCCGCCGAGGTCGTCGCGCGGCTGGCGGCGGTGACGGTCGACGAGGCGCGGGCGGCAGGCGCGGCGATGCTCAGCGGTCCGCGGGCCCGCGCCGACGTCGGGGCACCGCTGCTGAAGGCGGCCTAGTGGAGCTGGACGTCCTCGTCGCCGAACCCTGGGCCGACCATGCGCTGCTCGATTCCGGCCACGGGCGGAAGCTTGAACGCTACGGCCCCTGGCGCTTCATCCGGCCCGAGCCGCAGGCGCTGTGGGCCCCGCGCGACGCCGAATGGCAGGCCGACGGCGAGTTCATCGGCGGGTCGGAGGAGGACGGCGGCGGGCGCTGGACCCTCAACGCCGATGTGCCGCCGTCGTGGCTGCTGGCCCGCGGCGCGCTGAAGTTCTGGGCCGCCAACACCAATTTCCGCCACCTCGCCTTCTTCCCCGACATGGCGGTGCACTGGGACTGGATGGCGGCGCGGCTGGGGCCGGAGACCAGCGTGCTCAACGTCTTCGCCTATACCGGCGTCGGCAGCCTTGCCTGCGCCGCGGCGGGCGCGGCGGTGACGCACGTCGATGCGTCGAAGAAGGCGGTGGCCAGCGCCCAGGCCAATGCGCAGGCGTCGGGGCTGGCGGGCATCCGCTGGCTGACCGACGACGCGATGAAGTTCATGGCCCGCGAGGTGCGGCGCGGCAAACGCTATGACGGCATCGTCCTCGACCCGCCCAAATACGGGCGCGGACCCGACGGCGAAGTGTGGGAGCTGTACCGCGACCTGCCGGGCCTCGTCGGCAACGCCCGCGCGCTGATGGACGCCGACAGCCGCTTCCTGGTGCTGACGGTCTATGCCATCCGCATGTCGGCGGTGGCCATCGCCGAACTGGTGCGCGAGGCGTTCGCCGACCTCGGCGGATCGGTCACCGCCGGCGAGATGACGATCCGGGAGGAGGGCAGCGACCGCCTGCTGCCGACCGCGATCTATGTGCGGTGGGAGCGGGGCGAGACGGGGTTATCGACCGTTTGGCAGGGTGGTTGACGTCCGCTAACGCCCCACTAGCGGACGTTCAGTCGATTGCTCATAGGTTGTGAATCAAAGCCTCGCGCGACACCTCAGGAGTCCACGAATGAAACCGCTACTTGCCCAGAGGCTGATTGCCGTCCCGTTCCTTATATTAGGGGGCTGGTGTCTCGCACTACCCGACATGGTGGAGCGGCTTTCCGTTCGTCCCGAGCATTATCAGGGCACGATCGCGAGCGCTTTGTTCATCGGTTGCTTCGGGGCCCAAGCCGTTCTGTCTGGCCTGTTCGCGGCGTGCAGCCGATTCACCAAATCCACCTTTCTCGTCTACGGGATCGCCCTGCTACCGTTTTTCTGGTTCAATTATTGGTTCGTCTTCGTCGTTCCGATTTTCAATTCGTGGATGATCCTAGATGTGTTCTCGAATTTGGCAATGTTAGCACTCTGCGTTGTCGGATATCGACATAGCTCAGACGAAAGTGCCAATTAGCCGCCATCGCAGCATATGCTTTCCACCCGATTGTCGCCGTTCACCCTCTCGCCAGCGCCGCCTCATGGCGGATTGCCCGACTTTTGTAGGTTTCCAGTTCCGTTGCTACCCAGACCCCGGTCAGCTTAGCCCGGGACGTTAGGAACAAGGCGACGCTGAACATGGCACCGGCTTCCCGCACCGGCAGCGTCGAGTCGGGCTGCAGACGATCGCACGACCGCCGCCGGGGAGCGTAACGGGGCTGCACGTCACGGGCGGTTGGCTCCGCAGTGGCTCCGCAAAATGCCTCGACTTGGCATGCGAATCGACAAGTGCGGGTCGAGCACGTTGGAGTAAAGTGGTGCGCAGCCTTGGATGAAAGTGAGAACTACGTCTACGCCATAACACTATGATGCGCGACCGCCACGGGCGGGGAGCGCCTGATTGCGGGTGGATAGCGTAACGTGAGTTCTGCTATGTCTTAACCGTGAACACCGAAGCTGACACCTGCCGCAAGTTCATCGTTCCCAAGCTTCAGAGCGCCGGCTGGGACGACGCGCCTTGCGCTATCAATGAGCAGCGCAGCTTCACCGATGGGCGCGTGATGTTCGTCGGCGGCGCTGCCCGACGTGGCAAGCGCAAGCGCGCCGACTACATTCTCCGCTACCGGCCCGACTATCCGATCGCGGTCGTGGAGGCGAAATCCGGGTATCAATCGGCTCAAGACGGCGTTCAACAGGCGCGCGATTACGCGGAGGTGTTGGGCCTCCGCTTCGCTTATGCCAGCAACGGGCGCGAGATCATCGAGATCGACCTCGCGGCGGGCACGGAGGTGGAACGCTCCGACTTCCCGACGCCGGACGAGCTCTGGCAACGGCAGCGGGACTCGCTCGACCTGCCCAACGCGGCGACCGAAACGAAGCTGCTGACGCCGGGCTATCCGGACGCCGAACGACCGCTCCGCTATTATCAGGAGATCGCCGTCAACCGCACGCTGGAGGCTGTTCTCGGTGGCCGGCGGCGCGCGCTGCTCAACCTGTGCACCGGCGCGGGCAAGACGGCGGTGGCGTTTCAGCTATGCTGGCGCCTCTGGTCGGCGAGTTGGAACAAGCGCGGCGATCACCGCAAGCCCAAGATTCTGTTCCTTGCCGACCGCAATATCCTGATCGACGATCCCAAGGACAAGACGTTCGCGCCGTTCGGCGACGCGCGATGGAAAATCGGCGCAGGCCGTGCCGTGCACAGCCGCGACATCTACTTTTCAACCTACCAAGCGATCGCGGAGGATGAGCGACGCGAGGGCGTTTATCGCGAATATGCACGTGACTTCTTTGACCTGATCGTCATCGACGAGTGCCATCGCGGCAGCGCGCGGCAGGACAGCTCGTGGCGCGAAATCCTCGAATGGTTCGAACCGGCCTATCAGATCGGCATGACCGCGACGCCACTGCGCGAGGAGAGCCGCGACACTTACGCCTATTTTGGTGCGCCGCTTTATACTTATTCGCTGGCGCAGGGTATCGCTGACGGCTTTCTAGCCCCCTACCGTGTCCACCGGATAGTCACCGATCTGGACGCCGCTGGCTGGCGGCCGACTGTGGGCGAACTCGACCGATATGGTCGCGCAGTGCCCGACGAGGAGTATCAGACCCGCGACTTCGAGCGCGTGGTCGCCCTTCGCGCCCGCACCGAGGCCATCGCCAGGCATTTAACCGACTTCCTCAAGAACACCGATCGTTTCTCAAAGACCATCGTATTCTGCGTCGATCAGGATCACGCGAGCGAGATGCGCCAGGCGCTGGTCAACCTGAACGCCGACCTTGTTGCCCGCCATCCCGATTACGTGGCGCGTGTCACCTCCGACGAAGGCGATATCGGCAAGGGCAAGCTCAGCCGGTTTCAGGACGTTGAGGCCGAGACGCCAGTGATCCTGACGACTTCGCAGTTGCTCACCACGGGCGTGGACGCGCCCACGTGCAAGAACGTGGCGCTGGCGCGCGTCGTGGGCTCGATGGCGGAGTTCAAGCAGATCATCGGCAGGGGGACGCGCCTGCGCGAGGATTACGGGAAACTGTGGTTCAATATCCTCGACTATACCGGGACAGCGACCGAGAAGTTCGCCGACCAGACCTTTGATGGCCAGCCGGTCGAGGAAGTGCGCACCGAGATCGACGAGGCCGGTGCCGTCGTTTCCGAGGTGCGCGAGGAGGCTGCCGATTGGGAGGGCTTCCCAACCGAAGGCGGCGGCGGACCCGCCGAACTGCCGACCGATGACGACCCCGCCCTGCCGCGCAAACTCTATGTGGACGGCGGCGCGGTCGAGGTCGTGGCGCACCTGGTCTATGACCTTGATTCCGACGGCAAGCGCCTGACTTGCCGCAAGCTGACCGACTGGACCGGGGAGAAGGTGCGAACGCTCTATCCCACGCCCGCCGCTTTTCGCGCCGAATGGGCGCTGCCCGAAAAGCGTGCGGCGGTGGTCGAGGCGCTGGCGGAACGCGGAATCGACCTTGCAACGCTGTTGGCCGACGCGGAACGGCCCGATGACGATCCGTTCGACCTGCTGTGTCATCTGGCGTGGAACGCGCCGTTGCTGACCCGCAGGGAGCGGGCAGAACGTCTGCGCGCCGCCGATCACGACCTGTTCGCCCGCTACGGCGACGATGCCCGCGCGGTGCTGGACGCGCTGCTGGAGAAATATGCCGCCGGAGGGCCGGACCAGCTCACCTTGCCCGCCGCGCTCAAGGTCGTGCCGGTATCGGACTTCGGCAATCCCAGCGAGATCGCGCGGCGCTTCGGTGGGGCGGCGCGGATGCGTGCGGCGGTGGCGGAGCTCACCGAACACCTCTACGCGGCCTGAACCCGACCAAAGGACAAGAATGGCCCGCCAGAAAAAGACCGTCGCAGTGCAGACCACCGCCCAGCGCCTCGACAGCATCGTCAAGTCGGCACGCAAGATCATGCGCAAAGACAAGGGCCTGAACGGCGACCTCGACCGGCTGCCGGTGTTGACCTGGGTCATGTTCCTCAAGTTCCTCGACGATCTCGAGCGGATGCATGAGGACGAGGCGGCGCTGGCGGATACGCCCTTTCACGCCGCCATCGAGCCGCCCTATCGCTGGCGCGACTGGGCCGCCGACAAGGACGGGATCACCGGCCCGGACCTGCTCGCCTTCATCAACGGCGAGGAGGCGACACGCCCGGACGGCACACGCGGGCCGGGCCTGTTCGCCTACCTTCGAGGGCTACGCGGCATGAACGGCGGGCGCGATCGGCGCGATGTGATCGCCACCGTGTTCCGGGGCGTCTCGAACCGTATGGAAAGCGGTTATCTGCTGCGCGATGTCGTCAACCTGATCGACGCCATCCATTTCGACAGTTCGGAGGAAATCCACACCCTCGGACGGCTCTACGAGACGTTGCTGCGCGAGATGCGCGACGCCGCCGGGGACTCGGGCGAGTTCTACACGCCGCGCGCCGTCGTCCGCTTCATGGTCGAGCGCGTCGATCCGCGCATCGGCGAGACCGTGCTCGATCCGGCCTGTGGCACCGGCGGCTTCCTCACCGAATCCTACGCCCACATGGCGCGGCAGGCCGACACGGTAGAGGCGCGCGAGCAGCTTCAGTCCGGCGCGCTGAAGGGCGTCGAGCCCAAATCGCTGCCCTTCCTGCTGTCGCAGATGAACCTGCTGCTGCACGGACTGGAGGCGCCCGACATCGATCCCGGCAACGCGCTGCGCTTTCGCCTGTCCGAAATCGGCGAGCGCGAACGGGTGGAGGTGATCCTCACCAACCCGCCCTTCGGCGGCGAGGAGGAGGCCGGCATCCTCTCCAACTTCCCCGGCGACCGCCGCACCAGTGAAACGGCGCTGCTGTTCCTTCAACTCATCATGCGCCGGCTCCGGCGCGGCGGGCAGGGCCGGGCCGCCGTGGTCGTGCCGCACGGCGTGCTGTTCGGCGACGGGGTGGCGGCACGGATCAAGGCTGACCTGCTGGAGCGGTTCAACCTGCACACCGTGGTTCGCCTACCCGAAGGCGTCTTCGCTCCCTACACCGACATCGCCACCAACCTGATCTTCTTCGACACCAGCGGACCGACTGGCGACATCTGGTTTTGGGAGCAGCCCGCGCCCGAGGGGCGGCGCAAATACTCCAAGACCGCCCCGCTCCAGCCCGGCGATCTGGCCGACCTCGCTTCC